>MDSW01159109.1_pt1 | contig 116598 bp, 101 predicted proteins | sample 811171 | NCBI WGS metagenome assembly MDSW01 (sample SAMN05326641, study PRJNA326480) | marine metagenome | isolation source: seawater | place: Atlantic Ocean: North West | collected 2012 | reverse complement strand
CGCCGCCGTCTGCCGGGCGCGCTTGAGCTGGGTTTCGGAGAGCGTCCGCGAGATCCGCTTGGCGTTCTCCAGCGCGTCCTCGGCGCCGAACGCGCCCGCGACCGTGAACCACACATAAGCGCCGACCGGGTCTTTGCGGATGCCGCCTTCGCCCGTCGCCAGCAGGTGCGCGAGGCGGACCTGCGCCGGGATCGCCCCCATCTCGGCGGCTTCGGTCAGATTCATGACGGCGCGTTCGTGATCCTTGCCGCCGCCCTCGCCCGCGAACTGCATCAGCGCCAGATTGTAATAGCCGAACGCATCGCCGCCCGCGGCGGCGCGCTCGAACCAGGTGCGGGCGGCTTTCTTGTCCGCCGGACCGTACGTCCCCTGATAAAGCAGCGTGCCCAGATCGTATTGGGCGCGCGCCAATCCCGCTTCCGCCGCCTTCTGCATCAGCTGCATCCCGACGTCCTTGTCATCGACACCGCCGATCCCCTTCAGGTGCGCGAGCGCCAGGTTGTAGGTCGACGGCGGATGATCCAGGCCGTCGGCGGCCTCGAAATAGCGGACGGCTTCCGCCGGGTCGGGCGGCACGCCCGCCCCCTTCAGATAGACGACGCCGAGCGCGTGCAGCGATTCCGGCACCTCGTTCTGTCCCGCATCGCGAAACAGGTCCAGCGCCTGTTCGCGTTCGCGCGGCCCGCCCTGCCCGCGCCATTTCAGGACCGCCAGGTTGTGCATGCTGAGGCCATGCCCGGCGTCGGTCAGCGCGCCCCATTTTTCGCGGGCCTGGACGTAGTCCCGGTCGCGGTAAGCGTTCAGCGCGCTTTCGAAGTCCTTGGCCAGCGGGTGCGCCTCACCGGCCGCGCCGGCGGGCGCATTCGGATCGGTCCAGCCGCCCGGCACGTCCTTGATGATGTCGAGATCCATGCCGCCCGCGTCCTGGGCGAACACGGGAAATACCGCCGCGAACAAGATTGCCGCGCCAAGCACGACGCTTCTCAGATAACGTAAAGAGCACATGTTCCGCACATTATCTGGTGGCGACTTGCAAGGGAACGACAATATGTCGAGGTCACGGTTTGATCACAGCTTTACCGAGTGGTCCGCCTTTCGGGCTTGGTCGTAAAAATGAGGATCGGCGTCGCAATACGGACAGACGGCTTCCCTTGACGATGGGAAAGGAGGACATCTAGCGTGGACGTTGAAGCCGCGTGCGGGGCGTGCGCGGACGAACGCCCGAAGAGGCGCTGAGGCAGGGACCCATATGACGAAATATTCGATCTTCAGTCTGCTTCGCAACGCGATGGGCTATCATCGCGACTGGCAGCAGGCGTGGCGCTCGCCCGACCCGAAACCGGAATACGATGTCGTCATCGTCGGCGGCGGCGGGCACGGTCTGGCGACGGCCTATTACCTGGCGAAAGAGCACGGCATCACCAATGTCGCGGTTCTGGAAAAAGGCTGGCTCGGCGGCGGCAACACGGGCCGCAACACGACGATCATCCGCTCCAACTATCTGTGGGACGAGAGCGCCTTTCTGTATGAGAAATCCCTCAAGCTCTATGAAGGCCTGAGCCAGGACATCAACTACAACATCATGCTGTCGCAGCGCGGCGTTTTGAACCTCGCGCACAGCCTGAGCGACGTGCGGGCCACCCAGCGCCGCGTCTACGCCAATAAGCTCAACGGCATCGACGGCGAATACATCGGCCCCGAAGAAATCAGAAAGCTGGTCCCGATCATCAACCTCGACCCGACGATCCGCTATCCGGTGCTGGGGTCCAGCTATCAGCCGCGCGGCGGCACGGCGCGCCACGACGCGGTGGCATGGGGTCTGGCCCGCGCGTCCGACGCCCGCGGCGTCGACATTATTCAAAACTGCGAAGTCACCGGCTTCGACATCACGGGCGGCAAGATCACCGGCGTGCAGACCAACCGCGGTCAGATCAAAGCCAAGAAAGTCGGCGTCGTCGTCGCCGGGCACTGCACCGTCATGTCGGACATGGCCGGTTTCCGCATGCCGATCGAAAGCCATCCGTTGCAGGCCATGGTCTCCGACCCGGTCAAACCGATCATCGATGTGGTCGTGATGTCGGGCGCGGTGCACTGCTACGTCAGCCAGTCCGACAAGGGCGAACTAGTGCTGGGCGCGGGCATCGACGCACACAACAGCTATTCGCAGCGCGGCAGCCTGCACATCATCGAGGACCAGATCGCGGCGGTCTGCGAACTGTTCCCGCTGTTCAGCCGCATGCGGCTCATGCGTCAGTGGGGCGGTATCGTCGACACGTGCCCGGACGCGTCCCCGATCATCTCCAAGACACCGGTCGACGGACTTTACTTCAACTGTGGCTGGGGCACCGGCGGCTTCAAGGCGACGCCGGGATCGGGCTGGGTGTTCGCGCACACCATCGCCCGCGACGAACCGCACGAACTCAACGCGGCGTTCTCGCTGGACAGGTTCGCCAATGGCTACCTGATCGACGAGCACGGCGCCGCCGGCGTGGCGCACTAAGGGCCTATGGGCAACCAAATGACGAACGTGGTTGAGACGAAAATGACGCGAGGCCAGAAGTGAGGACGATGGACATGCAGCGCATATTCAAGGACGAACGACGCAGCCTCGCGCCATTTTCGTCCAATCTCGGAGGGACGGACCGGCTTGTCCCGTCGACGTTGTCGCAGTCGTTTTGTGTGGGGCCTGCCACACTGCAACGCCCGCTCCTAGTCGCCGAACCAATCCAATTCCGCCACGCTCGGGATTTGGCTACCCATAGGCCCTGGGGAGAGAGAACATGTTTCTGATCACCTGCCCCTTCTGCGGCGAACGCGAAGAAACGGAATTCTCGTACGGGCACGAAGCGCACATCGCGCGCCCGGAGAACCCGGAAAAACTGTCGGACGCCGAATGGGCCGATTACCTGTTCATGCGCAAAAACACCAAGGGCGTACACCTTGAACGCTGGGTCCACACGGCGGGGTGCCGGCGCTGGTTCAACGCGGCGCGCAACACCCACACCAACGAAATCCTTGCGATCTACAAGATGGGCGAACAGCCGCCCCAGGAAATCAAGGCGATGATCGAGAAGGGCAAGAAATCATGAGCCAGTCCCATCGCCTTATGGACGGCGGCCGCATCGACCGCTCGAAACAGATCGACTTCTACTTCAACGGCCGGCTGATGAGCGGCTATCAGGGCGACACCCTCGCCTCGGCGCTCTTGGCCAACGGCGTGAATTTGGTCGGGCGCAGCTTCAAGTACCACCGCCCGCGCGGCATCGTGACGGCGGGCACCGAAGAGCCCAACGCGCTGGTGCAGCTCGAGCGTGGTGCGCGGACGATTTCCAACATGCTGGCGACGCGCATTCCGCTTTACGAAGGTCTCGATGCATCAAGCGTCAACTGCTGGCCGTCGCCCACCTATGACGTCATGGCGATCAACGGCCTGTTCCACCGCGTTCTGCCTGCGGGCTTTTATTATAAGACCTTCATGTGGCCGGTGTCGGGCTGGAAGGTCTATGAGCACTTCATCCGCCGCGCCGCCGGTCTCGGGAAATCCCCCGAAGAACCCGACGCCGATACGTATGACAAGATGAACGCCCACGCCGATGTCGTGATCGTCGGCGCCGGACCGTCGGGTTTGAGCGCCGCGCGCGCCGCCGCCGCGACGGGGGCCCGGGTGATCTTGGTCGACGAACAGCCCGAACTGGGCGGTCAGCTTCTCAACGAAAAATTCGAGATCGACGACAAGCCCGCCATGGATTGGGTCACCGAGGTCGAAAAAGAGCTGATGGCCAATCCGGACGTGACGATCCTCAGGCACACGACGGCGTTCGGGTACTACGATCACAACTTCCTGGGGCTGCTGCAGAACCGCTCGGATAACGTCGCCTACGGGCAGGACGGCCGCACCCGCCAGCGGGTCTGGCGGGTCCGCGCAAAACGCGTGATCCTGGCCACCGGCGCCATCGAACGGCCGCTGATCTACAGCGATAACGACCGTCCCGGCTGCATGCTGGCAAGTGCGCTTCGCGCCTACGTCAACCGCTACGGGGTGACGCCGGGCAAGCGCCACGTGATCTTCACCAACAACGATGACGCTTATCGCTCGGCGCTGGATCTGAAAGCCGCCGGGGCCGTCGTCGCCTGTGTGATCGATGTGCGCAAGGATCCGTCCGGCGAACTTGTCACCCGCGCCATCGAAGCGGGGATCGAGGTCATCGACAATTCGGCGATCACCGGTGTGCTCGGCACCAAAAAAATTCGCGGCGTCGAGGTGATGAAGCTCACCGACGACGGTGAAAACGTCACCGGCAAGGCGCGGACGATTTCGTGCGACACCATCGGCTCCAGCGGCGGCTGGAACCCGGTCGTCCACCTGCACAGCCACTCGGCGGGCAAGAACACCTGGCGCGACGAAGACGGCGTGTTCGTCCCCGGCGACACCTTGCAGGCCGAAGCCGCGTGCGGGGCCGCCAACGGCAGCTTCTCGCTCAGCCAAGCGTTGAACGAAGGCGATTTCGCGGGCCTCGACGCGGCGTCGAAACTCGGCATGACGGCGAAGAAACGGCCCCCCGTCGCCAAGGCCACGGCGGAAGTGGACGAGACGCCGTGGCGCACGCTCTGGTATATCCCGACCACCAAACCGGCGGGCCAGCGCGGCAAGCACTTCCTCGACCAGCAGAACGACGTCACCGTCGCCGACGTCCAGCTGGCGGCGCGCGAAGGCTACCGCTCGGTCGAGCACGCGAAGCGTTACACCACCCTCGGGATGGCCACCGACCAGGGCAAGACCGGCAATATTCCGGGTCATGCGATCCTGTCCGCAGCCCTCGGCCAGACGATCCCGCAAACGGGGACCACCACGTTCCGTCCGCCCTACTCGCCCGTCACCATGGGCGCGCTCGCGGGCCGCGCGGTGGGTGAATTCTTCGATCCGATCCGCCGCACCCCCATGCACGACTGGCACGAACAGGCCGGCTGCAAATGGGAAGACGTCAGCCAGTGGCGGCGTCCGTGGTATTACCCCCAGCACGGCGAAAGCATGCAGGACGCGGTCAGCCGCGAATGCCTGGCGGTCCGCAACGCGGTCGGTATGCTGGATGCGACGACGCTCGGCAAGATCGACATTCAAGGTCCCGACGCTGCTGAATTCCTCAACCGTGTCTATACCAACGCGTGGTCGAAGCTCGCGCCCGGCAAATGCCGTTACGGCCTGATGCTGGGCGAGGACGGGATGGTGATGGACGACGGCGTGACGTCGTGTCTGGCTGAGAACCATTACCTCATGACCACCACTTCCGGCGGCGCACCGCGCGTCATGGCGTGGCTGGAAGAATGGCTGCAGACCGAATGGCCGGAATTGAAGGTGTACCTGACGTCGGTCACCGAGCAGTTCGCGACCCTGCAGCTCGCCGGCCCGAACGCCCGCGATCTGTTGAGCGAGTTCACCACGGACATCGATCTCGACCCCGACGCCTTCCCCTTCATGGCATGGCGGGACGGCACGGTCGGGGGAATCCCGGCCAGGGTCTACCGGATCAGCTTCACCGGCGAACTCAGCTACGAAATCAACGTCCCCGCGTCATGCGGCCTCGCGCTCTGGACCGACATCATGAACGCGGGCGAAAAATACGGCATCACGCCCTTCGGCACCGAGACGATGCACGTGCTCCGCGCCGAAAAGGGCTTCATCATCGTCGGCCAGGAAACCGACGGCACGGTGACGCCCATCGATCTGGGAATGGACTGGATCGTGTCCAAAAAGAAACCGGACTTCATCGGCAAGCGCTCGCTTTCGCGCGAAGACACGGCGCGCGAGGACCGCAAACACCTGGTCGGATTGCGCACCGTCGATCCGACGGAAGTGCTGCCCGAAGGCGGGCAGATCGTCGCCGCGACCCGGCCCGAACCGCCGATGGACATGATCGGCCATGTGACGTCGAGTTACTGGTCGGCGGCGCTGGATCATTCCATCGCGCTCGCTGTGGTCAAGAACGGCCGCAATCGCAAGGGCGATACGGTTTATGTGCCGCTGAAGGACAAGACGGTCGCCTGCGAGATCGTCGATCCGATCTTCTACGACCCCGAAGGGAGCCGGATGAATGGTTGACGCTTACCGCCTCAGAAGCCCGCTCGCGCATCTGGGCCTCGGCGCCCGCGCGCACGAAGATGCCGAACTTTCCGGCACCGGTGTGACGATGACCGAAATCCCCTACCGGGGCCTCATCAACATCCGCGGCGACGTGACGGACAAGACCTTCGTCGACTCCGTGCAGAAAGCCGTCAAGCTGTCGCCGCCGGTCGACCCGAACACGGTCGCGGGCAAGCCGTCGACGACGCGCATCATGTGGCTGGGTCCCGATGAATGGCTGGTGATCACCAAGCCCGAGGGCGCCGAACGCGCACTGAACGCACTTTGGAAGAATCTGAAAGTCGACGGATTGCATGCGGCGGTTACCGACTCGACCCACGCCCGCACGTGCATCGAAATTTCCGGCCCGCGTGCCCGCGAAGTGCTGCAAAAGGGATGCGCGCTTGACCTGCACCCCAGTGTGTTCGGCCCCGGCCAGTGCGCGCAGACCATCGTTTCCAAGGTCGGCGTGATGCTGATCCACACCGCGACCGCCAGAAACGCCGACCCGACGTACGAGCTTTACGCGCTCAGGAGCTTCTCGACCTATCTCTGGACCTGGCTCGAAGACGCGGCGCGGGAGTACGGCCTCAAGGTGGGGTGACCCCCTCACCTAACCTCTCCCCCTGAAGGGGGAGAGGGATGAGTTCACGTCATATTGCAACAGGGTCCCTCTCCACCACGAAGTGGGGGAGAGGACAGGTGAGGGGGTAATCCCTCAAATCCAGTTCATGGCGATGGCGGCGGTGACGATGTAGCGCGCCGTCTTGGCGAAGGCGACCAGCAGAAAGAACGACCAGAACGGTTCGCGCAGCACACCCGCCGCGAGCGTCAGCGGATCGCCGACGAACGGCGCCCAGCTCAGCAACAAACTCCAGCGGCCGTACTTGTGATACCACCCCGTCGCCCGGTCGAGTTGTCTGGGCGATGCGGGAAACCACTTTTTATCGTGGAAACGTTCGACGCCGCGCCCGATGGCCCAGTTCACGACCGCACCCAGCGTGTTGCCGATACTTGCGACGGCGATCAGCAGGGGAATCGAATGTTCGTCATTGATGACCAATGCGACGAGCCCGATTTCCGACTGCGCCGGCAGGATCGTCGCGGCCAGAAAGGCAACCCCGAAGAGCCCGCCGTAAACGCCGAAATCAAGCATGCCTTACCGTAAGGAACCCCGCCGCCCGTGGCCAGATGAAACCGTGCCTACCACACCAGCCCCCTGACCCGGTTGCGGATATCCGCGTCGGGCACAAGTTCGGGCCGGGGCGCGATTTCCCAGACCCATTCCTCACCGTCCCTGTCCGGCAGCACGCCCCTGAGCGGGTCGACGGAATCGATGAGGCGCTCGCCGTCACGGACCTGGCGTTCGACCTCGGTAATCAGACAGCGCGTACCGGCGCAGGTTTCCAACAGCGCCAGATGGGCGCGGATGATCGCTTGGGCGAACGTCTCCAGCGCCGCGTCGTCGATGTCAGGCCGGGTGCGCCGAAGACGATCGAGCGGTACCAGCGGCAACTGTGCGAGAACGTTTGCCGAAACCGCCAGATCGGCATCCGCGAGCGAGACGCCCGGCGGCAGATCCGGCGCCGGAAATTCGCCTGCCAGCAGCGGCCCGACAACACCGGTGATGTCGCACGTCAGCAGCTCGACATGGGCATGGCGCGCCGCGGACCGGCGCGTCGCCCGCAGAAAACAGACGTCAACCAAATGCACCCTGTCGAACGCCCCGGCAAGAACGTCGAGCGGGACATCCGCCAGCATCCCGGCGCCGAAGACCACCGCCAGCCGCCGCTTTTGCGTCGCCTCGACGGCCCTTGCGATGACCGCGCGGGTGCGGTCCAGATGCGGCTGCCAGGTCGCGCGGTTGCGTCGATACCTGGCCTCGGTCGCGATCAGTTCCTTGAGATACCCCATGCGCCGGAACGGCGGCGGGCACGGCGTGGTCAGGTATTTAAGCGCTTCGAGGAGCATGGGAGCATCATAGCCCGACTTGCGTTCCCCCTCACCTGTCCTCTCCCCCAGCAAGCTGGGGAAGAGGGACCCTGCCGCAACATTACGCTCTAATCCCTCTCCCCCTGTTGGGGGAGAGGTTAGGTGAGGGGGTTATGTCTCGTTATTCTTGAACGATCGGGTTCGAGAGAATGCCGATCCCCTCGATCTCGGCCTCGACCGTGTCGCCGGGCTTCATCCAGCCGGGCGGCTTCATCGCGTGCGCGACGCCGGACGGGGTGCCGGTCGCAATCACGTCGCCGGGCTCCAGCGTCATGAACTCCGACAGGATGGCGATGATCTTCGCGGTCGAAAAAATCATGTCGGCGGTGTTGGAATCCTGACGCGTCTCGCCGTTGACGCGGCTGGTGATCCGAAGCCCGGACGCGCCGGCCGGCAGTTCGTCGGGCGTGACGACGACGGGGCCCAGCGGGCCGGTGCCGTCGAAGTTCTTACCCTGGGTCCATTGCTTCGTCTTGCGCTGGAAGTCACGCACCGAGACGTCGTTGAAGATGGTGTAGCCGAACACGTGATCGAGCGCATCTTGTTCGGATATATGCCGGCCGCCCTTGCCGATGACGATGGTGAGTTCAACCTCGTAGTCGAGCTGCTCCGACACCGTGGGCCGGATCACCGGTTGCCCCGCGGCGATCAGCGACGAATTGTAACGCGGAAACAGCGACGGGTATTCGGGGATGTCGTGGCCGCCTTCGGCGGCATGTGCCGCATAGTTGAGACCGACGCACACGAACTTGCCGGGCCTGGCGATCGGCAGTGCCGGCTTTACGTCGGCCAGTGCAAGCTTGGCGCTGTCCGGCGCATTGGCGAGCGCGTCGGAAAGGGTCCTCAGCGCATCCGCACCGCTCTCGATCAGCGCGATCATCGTCGCGGGCAGCGCCGGATCGCACGCGGCAACGTCTGTGACCCGTTCGCCGTCGACCACGCCCAGGCGCGCTTCGGCGCCGTTCTCGAACATCATTAGCTTCATATCGTCCCCCCTGCCTCACCGGTAATAGCCCGGTGTTGAAATGCCGCCTCCGGGTATAGGGCACGCGGTTCCCTTCACCAATAAAAAAGGACGCAGCCGCGGCTACGTCCTTTTCCAAATCGGAGCAGCTCCGTGATCCGAAACCGATCAGCAGCCCATGTCGTAGACGACGCCGCCGAAGGTGGCCTTGTACTGTTTCTTGCCCGTCTTCTCGAGCGTCGAGCACTGCTCGGTGCCGAAGTTGACGCAGAGTTGGTTGTCCTTGAGCGACCAGCTGCCCTGGATCGTGTCGGCGCCGATGTTGCGGTCCGCTTCACCCATCGATTTGGACGTGGTGGAATAGTAGAAGTCCTGACCTTCGGTCGAACCGGCTTTCCACGAGCAGCTGCCGCCGCCCCGTTTGAACACGGCCTGCAGTTCCTTCGCGTCGAGCACGTTTGCGTTGTCGGATTTCATGTCTTCCCCGGTCGCACATGCGCCGAGCGCAAGCGTGACCAGCGCGGTAAGCGCCAAGTTTTTCGTTTTCATTAATTTGCCTTCGTCGTTAGTGGTTTTACGCGCCTGCGTGCAACGTTCCCTCGAGCAGGGGCAGGCTTATTTCCAATATGAGGACGTGCGCCCGTTTGACAAGCAAAGCCGGGCAAAATTCGTTAATTCTTGCCGTTACAACGGGAATCGAGACAGGTTTCTGCACGTTTTTGCAGTTCGGCGGTCTTGATCCGGTATCAGCCTCGGGCGCCGGATTTCGGCGGATTCTTGGGCGCCGGCTTCTTGGCTTTTTTCTTGGCGGGCTTGCCCTCGATGATCCTCGCCTGGTCTTTGGCAGTGCGCTGCATCTCGTTCAGCCCCGCCGCGACCGCCTTCAGGATCGCCGCGCTGGTGCGCTCGGTCATCGCTTTTTCGGCGGCTTTGGGATCGTCGGGCGTGCGCTTCAGAAGGTCGTCGAGCTTCGCCGACATCTCCGACAAAGCTTTGGCATCGGCGCCGCCGGATCCTCTGGAACCCGCGCTCAGCTTGCCGTCCGCGGCGGCGTTGAGGGTCTTGTCGACCCAGGCGCGGATGGTCATACCCTCGGCGGCGGCGGCTTTTTTGACCTTGTCCCGGGTCTCTGCCGAGGCCCCCGTAATGGTCCAACTGGTCTCTGTCGTCTTCGTCGGCTGGGTCGCCATGCCTCGTCTCCTTGCCCGGGTGCGCTCGGCTCACACTAGCGTTTGGCGCGGCTTCAAGAAAGAGACGTAAGTCAGTTTTCCGATTCGGATCCCGGCGCGATGTCCTCTTCCGGCTCGACGCGGCGATCCTTCTTCAACCGCCGGTCTTCACTCTTGCGGCGCTCCTCGCCACCCCGGCGATCCGCCCCTTGCCGCCGCTCGCCGGTCGCCGGTGGGCCGTCGTTGCGCTGACGCCGGTCGACATTCGCACGGCGGTCCTGCTTCGCCATCCTGCGGTCGCGGCGGCGCCGGTCACGGCGGATCTTGGCGACCTGATAACCGATGTAACTCCCGAGCACCATCATCACCCCACCGAGACCGAGGATCACCAGCGCCATCACTACGAAATCCTGAGAGCCCCCCCTCTTTGCCCCCGCAGGCGCCCCCGGAAACGGCTTGGGTTCGGTCGGCAGGTCCGCCAGCAATTCCGCTTCTGCGCGATCCAATTCGGCTTCGCTCAGCGGTGACGGCGCATCCGGTGCAGGATCGGACACGGCATCCGGCGCGGGCACCTGAAGCTGCGTCTCGGCCGGCGGGAGCGTCACCGTTTCCGCCGCATTGACGGGTGTATCGACCGTCCACGGCAGCGCCTTGATGGGCGTGCATTCCCGCGTCGTGCCGTCGATGAAGTAAGCTTCCGTCCCCTCGGCGCGGTCTTTCGATCCACGCAGCAGGTAAAACGCCTTGAACACTCCCGTACCGACGGAGGTGTCTGCGAGCGCCTTTAAATCGGATTGCCGCGATGCGATGTCGAGCGCCACATCTGCAAGGCGGACCGGTTTATCCTCCAAGGCGACGAGGACCGCGTCCATGAAGCGGGGCAGCCGCGCGCAAAGTCGCTGCGCGGCCTGTTCGCTCTCGACTTCCACGTAAGGCGTGAACGTGGTGCGTCCCTGATACCCCTTATCGGTGATGGCCGGCATAGCGACGGGTTTGAGCTGAAGCGCCACCGTCTCGGCACGCGCCGCACCCGCAGCTAGAAGGAAAGCCACCAGCAACGCGGACGACAACCATGGCGCCAAGCGTGTCATGCCGTCATCCCCCTGGTTAGGTCTACGCGACACCGACAGGTATCCCGTAGCCGACGCGGTTTGTCCATGGCGATGGTTATGTGGCGCATAAGATTCCCCCGTTCGAACGGTATCCTACGCGCATGCCCGTTCCGGGCGTATGACGTAGATCACGCCTCCCCGGAACCTTGATTCACTTGCTAACCAAGCTCAGACCTGGGCCATCATCAGGCGCTGGCCTTCTGCGGCACTCGTGACTTTAATGAAATCGCTCTCCGGATGCTTCGCGGCCTGATGGCGGCGCGGCATCACCGAACAACGGCTCCGCCGGTTCAAGCCGGCGTGAACCGTGTCCGCTGAAACTTATATATTGGAGTCCGGGAAGCTCGCCTTCTTCTCGGACATGAACGCCTGCAATGCTTCATCGATGCCCGGATCGATTTCCGGCGCCTGATATGCGGCGAGCCATTTCTTCCAAAGCGTGTTGGCGCGCTGGGCCATGTCCTGCGCACCTTCGGCTTCCCACTGTTCGTAGGAATTGTTATCGGCGAGGTTCGAGCGAATGAACGCCGTTTCGAAGTTGGCCTGCGTATGCGCGCAGCCCAGATAGTGGGACCCCGGCCCGACTTCGCGGATGGCTGAAAGCCCCTGCCCGTTTTCAGTCAGATCGTAACCTTCCGTCAGGCGCTGCATCATGGCCAGTTGATCGCAATCCATGACGAATTTTTCATAGCCCGACGACAGGCCGCCTTCGAGCCAACCCGCGGAATGCAGCGCGAAATTAACGCCCGACAGCACGGTGGCATTGAGCGTATTGGCGCTTTCGTATGCCGCCTGCGCATCCGCGACCTTGGAGGCGCAGAGCGATCCGCCTGAGCGGAACGGCAGGTTCAAGCGCCGTGCCAGTTGCGCGGCGGCGGAAATCACCAGCGTCGGTTCCGGGGTGCCGAACGTCGGCGCCCCCGACTGCATGGAAATCGCGCTGACGAACGCCCCGTAAATCAGCGGCGCACCCGGGCGGCAAAGCTGCGTCAGCGCGCCACCGGCGAGAACCTCCGCCTGCACCTGCGCCAATGTTCCCAACGCCGTCACCGGGCTCATTGCACCCGCCAGGATGAACGGCGAGACGATGCAGGCTTGGTTCGCCTTAGCATAGACCTTCAGTGCGCCCAGCATGGTGCCGTCGAACACCATCGGCGAATTGGCGTTGATCAGGCTGGTCATCACCGTGTTCTGGTCGACGAACTCCTTGCCGAACAGGATCTCGCACATGGCGACCGAATCTTCGGCGCGCTGCGGGTGCGTGACCGAGCCCATGAACGGCTTATCGGAATACTTCATGTGCGCATAAAGCATGTCGTAGTGACGCTTGTTCACGGGCAGGTCGACAGGCTCGCAGACCGTACCGCCCGAATGGTGCATGGCCGGCGCCATGTAGGCGAGCTTCACGAAATTCCGGAAATCCTCGATGGTCCCGTAGCGGCGGCCATTGTCCAGATCGCGCACGAACGGCGGCCCATACACCGGCGCGAAGACCGTGTGATTGCCGCCGATCTCGACACTGCGGGCCGGATTGCGGGCATGCTGCGTAAATTGCGCAGGCGCGGTTTTGAGCAGACCCTGGCAGAGCCCCTTCGGGAAGTGCACGCGCGTGCCCTGCACGTCGGCGCCGGCGTCCTTGAGAAGTTTCAGCGCTTCCTCGTCGTCGCGGAACTCGATGCCGATTTCTTCGAGAATGAGGTCGGCATTGGCCTCGATCGTCTCGAGCGCTTCGGCAGAAGCCAATTCCAGCAGCGGAATATTCCGGATGATGTAGGGCTTCGTTACGGCGCCCGATTTTCCCCGGGCTTCCCGGCGGGCGTCGCGGCCCCGGCGTGCGGCTCTGTCGGCCATGGCGTGCACTCACTCAAATGCGAACGTGACGCATTAACCCGGCGTCCGTTCAGGTCAAAACGATTATTCGATTTTGATAAACCTGAGCGCCGATGTCGACTAATCCAGCCGCGTCATTTTGTAGTCAAAAGCCGCCTTCCGACGGATCACTTCCAGATCGACTTACCGGAACCGGGAATGCCGAGTTCCGACCACATTTTATCGACCTTCTCGATCACATCGTCCGTCATGCGAATTTTCGTGCCCCAGTCACGGTGGGTTTCGGGTGGCAGCTTGGTCGTTGCGTCGATGCCGAGCTTGCCGCCGAGCCCCGACTCCGGCGATGCGAAGTCGAGATAATCGATCGGCGTGTTGTCGATGACCGTCAGATCGCGGCTGGGATCGACGTTGGTCGAAATCGCCCAGATCACGTCGTTCCAGTCGCGGGCGTTTATGTCCTCGTCCACGACGATCACGAATTTCGTGTACATGAACTGCCGCAGATACGACCAGACCGCCAGCATGATCCGCTTCGCGTGTCCGGCGTAAGCTTTCTTCATCGAGACGACGGCGACGCGGTATGAGCAACCCTCCGGCGGCAGCCAGAAATCAACGATTTCCGGGAATTGCTGTTGCAACAGCGGCACGAAGACATCGTTCAACGCCTCGCCCAGTACCGATGGCTCATCCGGCGGGCGACCGGTATAGGTCGAGAGATAAATCGGGTTTTTGCGCATCGTGATGGCGGTGACGTTGAAGACCGGGAACGGCTCGACGGCGTTGTAATACCCGGTGTGATCCCCGTAGGGTCCTTCGTCGCCGTAATCGGTCAACGAAACCGTCCCCTCGATAACGATTTCGGCTTCGGCAGGCACCTTCAAAGGTTGCGTGACGCAATCGACGAGGTCGACTTTTTTACCCCGCAAAAGACCCGCGAACTGGTATTCGGAAAGTGTATCCGGCACCGGCGTCACTGCCGCCAGAATCGTGCCGGGGTCCGCCCCCAGGACACACGCGGCAGGCAGCGGTTCGGGCTTTTCCGCCTTCCAGCGCTGATGATGCTGCGCCCCGCCCCGGTGCTTCAGCCAGCGCATGAGGGTGGTGTTCCTGCCCGTCACCTGCATCCGGTAGATCCCCAGATTATAGGCGTCGCGCTTGTCACCCCCAGGCCCCTTGGTGACCACCAACGGCCACGTGATCAGGGGCGCCGGTTCGCCGGGCCAGCAGGTCTGCACAGGCAGCTTGGCGAGGTCGATATCATCGCCGGTCAGGACGATTTCCTGGCAGTACGCCGTCCCGGAATCCCTGGGCTTCATGGCCATCACGGTCTTCATCAACGGCAGCATGTCGAGCGCTTCGCGCCAGCCGCCCGGCGGTTCCGGCTGGCGCAGGAAGGCCAGTGTTTCGCCGATCTCGCGGAGTTCGTGCGGCTCCCGGTTCATGCCCCAGGCGACACGTTCGACGGTGCCGAAAAGGTTGACCAGCACGGGCATGCCGGACGGCGTGCCATCTTCCTTGATCACGTTCTCAAACAGAATGGCGGGACCGCCCTCGGCCAGCACCCGGGTCTGGATTTCGGTCATTTCCAGTACCGTCGACACAGGCGCGGAAACCCGCACCAAACGGCCGGTTCGTTCCAGTTTTTCGATGAAATCTCTCAGGGAACTGTAAGCCATCCCGTTTACTCCTCGTCGCGGGGCAAGGTTGACCCTTTCCGGACGCCGCGGTCAAGCAATCCGGAAAATTGCCCAATGGGCCGTGTGGCCATTGTCAATCAATGGCTTAAACGTCTAGAGTCGGGGTCGGAATTGGGGATTGAGGGAATGCGCGGTTTCGGCGTGTTCCGGTGGGAAAAAAATTTACGACATGGCTGACGGAACCACGGAAACCAACGATGGGCTGAGCGCCTCAAGCTTGCAACGCCTGATTGATATCGGCATCGCGCTTTCCGCTGAACGGGACACCAACGTCCTGATGGAAACGATTCTGCTGGAAGCCAAGAGCCTCGCCAACGCCGATGGCGGCACGCTCTATATCCGCACTGACGACAACCGGCTCCGCTTCGAGATCATGCGGACGGATTCGCTCGAGATCGCGATGGGCGGTACGACGGGAAAAGACATCAACTTCCCGCCGTTGACCCTGGTCGACCCGAAAACCGGCGAGGAAAACCACAAAAACGTGGCGTCCGCCGCCGCACTGACCGGCAAGTCGATCAACATCCCCGATGCCTACGAGAACGACAGTTTCGATTTTTCTGGCACCAAGAAGTTCGACGAAGGGACCGGCTACCGTTCCAAATCTTTCCTGTGCGTGCCGCTTCGCAACTCGCAGAACGAAATTATCGGCGTTCTGCAGTTGCTCAACGCCGTCGACAAGCAATCCGGCGAGGTTATCGAATTCGGCGCCCATATCCAGCCGCTGATCGAGGCGCTGGCGTCCCAGGCCGCCGTCGCGCTCGACAACCAACAGCTTCTGGAAGCGCAGAAGAAACTGCTCGACAGTTTCATCGAGTTGATCGCATCGGCAATTGACGCGAAATCCCCCTACACCGGCGGGCATTGTCAGCGCGTGCCGGAACTCACCAAAATGCTCGCGCACGCCGCGTCGGAGCAGAAGGACGGACCGTTCAAGGATTTCGAACTCACCGACGAGGAATGGTACGAACTGCACATCGCCGCGTGGTTGCACGATTGCGGCAAGGTCACGACGCCGGAATACGTGGTCGATAAGGCCACCAAGCTCGAAACCATCTACAACCGCATTCATGAAATCCGGAACCGCTTCGAAATTGTCAAACGCGACCGGGTTATCGAATACCTGAACAAGGTCATCGACGGCGGCAACGCCGACGAGCTTCACAAGGAACTCGAAGACCAACTGGCCAAGCTGGACGACGACTTCGCCTTCATCGCCGAGAGCAACGTCGGCGGCGAATTCATGGCGCCCGACCGGATCGAGCGCGTGAAGGAAATCGCAGAGATCAAATGGACACGGACACTGTCGGACCGGCTCGGGCTTTCTTACGAAGAACTCAAACGTGTCGAACGCGAGCCGGAGCCCGAATTGCCGGTAGAAGAGAACCTCCTCGCCGACCGCTACGACCACATCATCTACCGCGAAGGCAAAGAACCGACGGCGGCGGACGACAACCCGTGGGGCTTCAAGCTCGACGTGCCGGAGCACAAGTACAATCTGGGTGAGATTTACAACCTGTGTATTGCGCGCGGCACGTTGACCGAGGAAGAGCGCTTCAAGATCAACGACCACATCGTGCAGACGATCATTATGCTGGAAGCGCTGCCGTTCCCGAAACATCTGGCGCGCGTACCGGAAATGGCCGGCGGCCACCACGAAAAGATGGATGGCACGGGGTATCCGAAAAAGCTGAACAAGGAGCACATGTCGGTCCCGGCCCGCATCATGGCGATTGCCGACATCTTCGAAGCACTGACGGCCGCCGACCGCCCCTACAAGGCGCCGAAGAAGCTTTCCGACAGCGTCAAGATCATGTCGTTCATGAAGAAAGACGCCCACATCGACGACGAACTGTTCGAGTTGTTCCTGACATCCGGCGTCTACAAGGAATACGCCGAGCGCTTCCTGATGCCGGAGCAGTTGGACGACGTCGACGTTTCGCAATATCTCCCGAAAGAAGAAGCCGAAGCCGGCGACGACTAGTGAGCGTGATCTACGTCGATGCCGACGCCTGCCCGGTCAAGGACGAGACTGTCCGCGTCGCTGCCCGCCATAAACTGAAAACCATCATGGTGTGCGACGGCGGCATTCGGCCGAGCACCGACCCCATGGTTGAACTCGTGATCGTTTCGCAAGGCGCCGATGCCGCCGACGACTGGATCGCGGAACATATCGAGAGCGCCGACGTTTGCGTCACAAACGATATTCCCCTCGCCGCCCGCTGCCTTGAAAAGGGGGCGTGCGCGATCAAACCGAACGGCGAGCTATTCACCGAAAACATGATTGGCATGGCGCTGGCCAATCGCGAACTTATGCAGGGGCTGCGCGACGCCGGTGAGATTACGGGGGGACCACGTTCGTTTTCGAAACAGGACCGCTCCAACTTCCTCAACCGGCTGGAAACTCTCGTTCAAAAGGCCTCTAAACTTTCCTGAGCAATTGCCGGGAACCGCTAAAGCCTTTTGTCGCAGAACGACGGTGTTGTTTATAATGACCGATCCATTGGCCTTCGCTCGGACGACAGGACGGACATGATTAGCTGGACAATGGCCGGCAGCGCATTGGGCGGGATCGGTCTGTTTCTACTCGGTATCCACCTAATGACGACCGGCTTGAAGGTTGCGGCCGGCGACACGTTACGCGACGTTCTCGGGCACTGGACCAACTCGCGTGCGCGCGGGCTTATGTCAGGTATTTTGATTACCGGACTGGTCCAGTCTTCCAGCGCCGTGACAGTGGCAGCGATCGGCTTCGTCAATGCGGGCCTATTGACGTTACCTCAGGCGATGTGGGTCGTTTTCGGCAGTAACGTCGGCACCACCCTGACCGGCTGGCTCGTCGCGCTGATCGGCATCAACTTTAAAATAGAAGCGCTCGCACTTCCGTTGCTCGGGATCGGCATGGCGCTTTTTCTGTCCGGCACATCCACACGGCGCGGTGCGTTAGGGGAAGCAATGACCGGCTTCGGTGTTTTTTTCCTAGGGATCGCTACATTGAAAATGACATTCGAGGGGATAGCCGCTGCCATCGACGTCACATCCCTGCAAACACAGGGTATTTGGAACACGGTAGCCTTCGTCGGCGCGGGTATCGTGCTGACAACATTGATGCAATCTTCAAGCGCCGTTATCGCCATCGCCATTACCGCGGCACTGGGCGGCTTGCTGACCATCGATTCAGGCGCTGCACTGGTGATCGGTGCCAACATCGGCACCACGAGCACCGCACTGGTTGCCGTATTCGGCGCAACGGCCGCCGCCAAGCGGGTGGCGCTCTCACACGTATTCTTCAACATCCTCACCGGGTTGTCGGCGTTGGCGATGCTTCCCATCATGCTGGTGATCGTAGCGTTCGTCGAAGCGAAAATTACCGGAACAAGGGCGCCTGCGACCACGCTGGCGCTGTTCCATACCGCGTTCAACGTCCTGGGCGTACTGTTGATATGGCCACTCAGCAAACGGCTCGAAACATGGCTCGCAACCCGGCTAACAACGCGCGAAGAAACAGAGTCCAGGCCGCAGCACCTCGACGATTTCAGCCTTGCCGTCCCGTCGATCGCCTTGAACGCAATTGTACTGGAAATGAAAAGGATCGCTGAAGTCGCCTTTGCGATCGCCAAGTCGTCACTCGTTGAAAGGGAGGTCTCCGTCACACGCTTGCAACACAAGCTCTCGGTTGCGGACACCCTCAGCGAAGCCGTTTACGGGTACATCCGACGCCTCAACGCTGGACGCAACACCGAGGATATTGCCAAGTCGCTTTCGAACATCGTCCGTGCAATCTGGCATTATCTCGAGATCGCACGCAATGGGCGGGATCTTGCATCACGACGGCATCGCCTTGATCGCCTGCCCGTAGCCTACGTGCGGCAATTCCATGAAATGGCTGCATTGCTTGCTTCGGGGATCAGTGCGGCCGGGGTCAAAGTTGGACCGGACGAGGATGGTCAGCAACCCAACCTGGACACTTTCGAAAGTGCATACCAGAACATGAAAGCGGAAACCTTACGCGCCGCAAGCAGCGGCGAACTCAGCGTGACGGAAACCGGAATTGCACTGGATGCCCTGAACGACATACGAAGCATCGCCAATCATATGGATAAAGCCGCGAGGAGATTAGAGAGCGTGGATATTTCCTGATGTGGCCCTACTCGGCGGCGGCGTTCTGCTCGCTCGGCAGAATCACCCGCACGGTCGTGCCTTTGCCGACGACACTCGATATCCGGAGCGTCCCACCATGCGCTTCGACCAGCGCCTTGGCGATGGCAAGGCCGAGCCCGGTGCCCATTTTGGCGATATGCGGATTGGACTGAAGCTGCGCGAACGGCTCGGTGATCTTTTTCAGATCTTCCGGTTCGATCCCGTCACCGCTGTCGGCAACTTCAAGAACATGCACGCCGTTGGTGTGAGTGGCCTTGAGGGTCACATGCCCCCCGCCCGGCGTGAACTTGACGGCATTGAACAGAAGATTGAGCAGAACCTGTTTGATGGCCCGCTCGTCGACGAAGAGCGCCGGCACGCTGTCGGCGACACGTGTTTCGAAATAAATCTGGCTGCAGTCGATGGCGTTCTTGGCGATTTTCAGGGCATCGTCGAAGGCGTCGCGCGGTAATATCTTTTTCTTCACCAGTGTATTGCGCCCGGCCTCGATCTTCGAGAGATCGAGGATATCGTTGACGAGACTGAGCAGGTGCCTGCCGCTCGACATGATGTCGTTGGCGTAGTCCTTGTACTTGTCCGATCCGATCGGGCCGAAGTACTGATTTGAGATAACTTCCGAGAATCCCATGATCGCATTCAGCGGTGTGCGCAATTCATGGCTCATGGAGGCCAGGAAGTCGGATTTCGCATTGTTGGCGGTCTCGGCATCCAGTTTGGCGTTATACAGGTTCTGAAGCACACGGTTGTATTGCGCGGCGATATCGCCGGTTTCGGAATTCGGCTCGACCGGGATCGGCTTCGAATAATCCCCAGTGACGCGCTGGAACTCCATCGCCCGCAACAGGTCGAGTTGCTCCGTGGACTGATCGTGCTCGCTGATATTGAGGCCGACCCGCTCGGCGTTCAATCTGACGCGAAGCGGATATACACGGTCGATGAGCTTGAGCAGAATGAACCCCAGACCGAACGCCCAGGCCATCGCAACCAGAACACCGGTGCCCTGCACCAGAAACTGATCGAAGCGGCCAAGGCCGGTGCCAAGGATTTCCGGCCGTCCGAATATTGCAACAGACAGCGTGCCCCATATACCGGCGACCGCGTGCACCGGAAACGCCGAAAGGACGTCATCTATACGAAGACGCTCCAACGCATACGTGCCCGCGATGCAGAGAACCCCACCGACGAGCCCGATCACCACGGCCGACCAGGGCACGACGGCATGCGCCGCCGCGGTGATCGCCACCAAACCGGCGAGCGCGCCGTTGAGCATACTCGGCACGTCGGACCGCCCGAACACCAGCGGCGCAATTATGATCGACGCCAATCCGCCGAACGCACCGGCAATCAACGTATTGAAGACGATCAGCGGGACGGCGTCGTTGGCCGCAAGGGTGCTGCCGCCGTTGAAGCCGATCCAGCCGACCCAAATCGTAAAGACGCCGAGTGCCGAAAGCGGCAGACTGTGGGACCGAAAATGACCGCCTGTGCCGTCGAAGCGGCCCTCGCGCGGGCCGATGATAATGACAGCCGCTAACCCGACCCAGCCCGCCACGGAGTGCACGACCGTCGATCCGGCGAAATCTACGAAGCCCAGTTCAGCCAGCCAACCCGGGCGGCCACCGCCGGCACCGCCCCACGCCCAATGACCGAATACCGGATAAATGATCAGCGAGATCACAACGGCAATCATCAGGTAGGCGACATAACTGGTTCGCTCTGCGACTGCCCCGGAAACAATCGTCGTCGCGGTGCCGCAAAACATCAACTGAAATACAAAAAAGGCGATGTGGCCGGGATCGTCACTGACCGAAAAAACGAAATTGGTAGCGCCTATAAAACCGTTTTCGCTGACACCGAACATAAGGCCGAAACCGACGGCCCAGAATATCCCCGCCGATATGCAGAAATCGGCAAAGTTCTTCGCGGCGACATTGACGCTGTTCTTCGACCGGACATAACCGCTTTCCAAACAGCAAAAGCCCGCCTGCATCATGAACACAAGCGCAGCGCTCGTAACAACCCATACGACATCGACCGTGGAGAACGAACTCACTGGCCACCCCGCCCCCTGCTTAAGTTAGGTCAGCATTCCATAACTATTTTTGCACCGCAACATACAACGTCACAAATCCCAATCACCAGAGGGACTTGCAACTGCCGGTGGCAGTTAATCCGCGCAACAGTCTTCGAATCTCGCCGCGTCATCGGTTTGACAACAAACCCGAGTTCGGCGCATGATTTCTGCAGCAAGGGTTCCCCGCTGAGAGACGTACAGAGTCTTGGGGACTAATAGGGAACACGGGGAGGATTTACCCATCAGGGAATTCTTACCCGGGCTGCCCCCGCAACTGTGAGCGGCGAGCCGAAAATCGATAGCCACTGACCTATGTGTTGGGAAGGCGATTTTTCGGCGACAAACCGCGAGCCAGGAGACCTGCCTTTGCTTCGACGGGCCTTGCTCGTCGGTAACCGCAATCACACTCGGAGGGAGTCTGATGGAACAGACCAAAAACACACAAGCTACGCTTCCGCTGACCTTTCAGCAGCGCATCGCCGCAACCCTGGCCGCAGCCTTGCTCGGCACCTTTCTCGTCTATGGCGTGGGTCTCGCGAATTCCGACACCATGCACAATGCGGCGCATGACGGCAGGCACGCTTTCGCCTTCCCCTGTCACTGATACCCGGACAGGAGATATCCCATGATTGGAAGGATTTTACTGGCTGCGGTCGCAGCCGGGCTGATCGCTGGCGCCTTCGTTTCCGGCGCACAAATGCTCAAGGTCGTGCCGTTGATTTACGCTGCGGAAGCCTATGAGGCGCCCACTGCAACCGAAACGCAGAGCCATTCCCATGACACCGGCCCGGCCGAGACCGGCCACGACCATGATGCGGCCGCCTGGGCTCCCGAAGACGGGGTCGAGCGAATCACCTACACCACGCTGACCAATATCGTGCTTGGTGCCGGCTTTGCCCTTTTGATCGCTGCCGGCATGACCCTGCGCGGCCGGGCCACGGATTGGCGGCAAGGTTTGATCTGGGGCGCATCCGGATTCCTGGCCTTTTCGCTTCTACCCGCCCTTGGGTTGCCACCCGAACTGCCGGGCATGGCCGCCGCCGACCTGACGGGACGTCAGGTCTGGTGGGCCATGACCGTTGCCGCGTCGGCGGGCGGGCTGGCGTTGATCGCGTTCGGCAGCAACTGGGCGCTGCGCTTCCTCGGCGCGGCCCTGTTGATCATTCCGCATATTGTCGGGGCACCGCATCCGAATGAGTTCTCCGCGGGCGGCGTGCCGGCGGAACTTGCGGCTCAGTTCGTTGCCACGTCGCTGGTGACCGCCGGTGTTTTCTGGCTGCTGCTCGGCGCCCTGACCGGTCACTTCATCGGCCGCGGCCTGCAAAGCGAATAATCGGAAATCCGATACCTGACCGGGAGCGAGATCGGCGTATGACGAAGGAAATACTCGATCTCGCGCTCGGCTACCCCTACCCGCTCCCCCAACGCTCCTATGTTGTCGACAAACGTCATGTCCACGACATGAGTGCCGACGAAGCGCGCGATTTGCGCGGTGGCCGCATCCCGGTGCTGGCGGTCGGCTCGAATCAATCGCCGGAACAGATCATGCGGAAGTTTTCCCACATGGATGGCCCACCGATCCCTTGCGAGCGCTGCGAGGTGCATGATTTCGACAGCGTTTATTCAGCGCACGTGACGGGGTATGGCTCAATTGCGTCGTGCCTTCATCCCTCACCTGGAACGCGTGTGACGCTTTTCGTCAACTGGCTCCATGAAGATCATATGGCGCGCATGCACGAAACGGAACTCGGCAACGAGAACTATTGTTACGCGGCCCTTGAGGGTATCCGCATCGTCACGGCGTTCGGGCTCGAACTGGACACTGTCTATTTTTACTACTCGAACGCCGGTGCCTTCACACCGAACGGCACGCCGGTGCCGCTTGCCGAAATTCCGGCCGAGAACCGCCAATGGCAGGCGTTCAATCAACGCGAGATTCAGTCTCAAGTCCATGCAATGACGGCCCCGGACTTGCACTTCGACAGTTTCATCACATCGTCCGTGAGTGACGCCGACGAGCGCAATCGGCGCAAAACCGAAATGCGCTCGTTATCCGAAGCGTTCGCGCATCCGGGCCTCAAAGTCCTCGAACGCTGAAAGATCCTCAGTCGAAATAACCGGCCCGCGCCCCTGCCCCGATCAGATTGCAGATCATCCGCCCGGCGGCGATACAGGTCAGTTGGTTGACGTCGTTGACGGGCGCGATCTCGACAATGTCCATGCCGACCACCCGGCCCTTGGCGACCAGACCGTGAATGAGTTTACGCATCTGGTGATACGTCAGACCGCCCGGCGCCAGCGCCAGCGTACCCGGCATTACGGACGGATCGACACCGTCGGCATCGATGGTCAGGTAATAATTCTGTCCATCCGGGATAGCGGCCAGCACGCTTTCGATACCGTTATCGTGCACATCGTATGACGTATAGATGTGTGCGCCATAAGCTTTCGCGGCTTCGACCTCGTCGATCCGGGCGCTGCCAACGGACCGCATGCCGATCTGGAAAATCTCACCGATGTGATCCATTTCGGAGGCCCGCCGGATCGGGCTCGAATACCCTTCCGGTTCCCCGTTCACGTCATCTCGCCAATCCAGGTGCGCATCCACATGCACAAGCGTAATGGGACCAAGATCCTCGATCCCTCGAAATACCGGGATAGGGACGCCATGGTCACCACCGATCACGATCGGCATGGCGCCCGCCGCAACGATCTTTCGAACGGCGGCTTCGGCGTTCCGGTAGTGCGCGTCATGGTCATTCATGTCCGCAGCGGCATTGCCGCAGTCGACGATCTTGACGTCGCGTCCGTCGAGCACCGGCCCGCCAAGATCGAAATCGTAGTGATCATGGGCCAACAAGATACGCCTGGACGCGGCGCGAACGGCCGCCGGCCCCTCGCTTTGCGGGTTCGCCATGCCTTCCGGTCGATAGGGTTTGCCGAACGGAATGCCCAGCACCGCGACGTGCGCATCCAGATTGTCCAGATCATGGGCAACCGGATATCCAAGGAAACTCTGCTCGCGTTGATCGGGAAGTACTGTGATTCCCATTATTCAGCCGCCTGCTGCTGAAGTTGCGGGCGTCCGCCGCCGACAGTGACCCGGTGCATGACCCGCTTGAACCCATGGTAGTCGTTGATCGGATTGTGCTGGGTCGCATAGTTGTCCCAGAACGCGAGCGAACCCGGCGTCCAGACGAAGCGGCACGTAAATTCAGGCCGGGACAGATGGTTGAACAGGAACTTCAGGATCGGCTCGCTTTCTTCCAGCGTTAGCTCCTTGAAGCGTTCGGTATGGCCCGAATTGACATAGAGTGCCTTGCGTCCCGTCCGTGGGTGCGTGATCACCGCCGGATGCTCGGCGACCAGTTGCATACGCTTGCCGCCGTCGCCCTTGATCCGGTCTTCCCGGGTCCGTGTCACCTCGGCCTTGGCGGAATTCTGAATGACGGTGAGCGTCTCCAGATAGCCCTGCAGGCTCGGCGACAGCGTCTCATACGCCAGATGCATATTCGCAAACAGGGTATCGCCACCGTAAGGCGGCAATTCGACGGCATAGAGCAGCGCCCCCATTGGCGGCTCTTCCAGATACGTCGTATCCGCGTGCCAGATACCGCCAAAGTTGACGCGTTCTTCCGGTAATTTGACGACCGGCACAACCTCGTCCGTGCCATCCAGCCCCTTGACCATCGGATACGGGATTAACGGACCGAACCGGGACGCGAACGCCGCCTGGCGCTTCGGCGGCAGGTCCTGATCCCGGAAAAAGATCACGTGATGCTCATTCAACGCCCCGGTGATCTCGTCGATCACCTCGTCGGGCAGGTCTTCGGCGATATTGACGCCCGAGATTTCGGCGCCGATCGTCCCGGCAATCCGTTTGACTTTGATGTGTTCGTATTCCGCGAATGATTTCGGCGGTTCCCAATCGCTAAGCATGACTTGGTGTTAACTCCCAATTTGTCGTTTTAACTTCCCTGCCGTGTAGGGTAGTCCCGCCTCGAAGGCTCGGCAATGCGCTTGCTGAAGGCCTGCGTACCGCGACGATTCCAGAACATCCGAAGTCGCGCGCATCTTAGCGCGCGGGTTGCCAATTCCGTACCTAGCATGGTGAAATTTTCTGGCGTTCCGGGCATTTGCGCCGTGCGGTCGGCGGCCCCATACGGGAGGTGGCTACAGTGGCGGATTTTAACAAGAAAGCTGACGTCGTAATCATCGGGCTTGGCGGGATCGCCGGCGCGTCGGTTGCCCATCATCTGATCGAACGCGGCTGGAAGAATATCATCGGCATCGATAAGTCGGGCATCCCGACCGACATTGGCTCGACCGGTCACGCATCGGACTTCTGCTTCAACACGATGCACGACCAGATGACCATCTTCACCACCAAGTATTCCATCGATTTCTTCGAGAAACGCGGGCGCTATTCACGGATCGGCGGCATCGAGGTCGCGCGCAAAGGCGACGACGAGCGGATGCTTGAGCTTGAGCGCCGGGTCAGTTCAGGCCGCGCCTTCGGTAACCGGGTCGAAATGATCTCGGCGAAAAAAGCCAAGGAGCTTATGCCGCTGATCGAAGAAGATGTCATCCAGGGCGCCCTTTGGGACCCGGATGCAGGCCTTGTCATCCCGCGTTCGCAAGTCGTCTCGGGTGAGATGATCCAGGAAGCCGAAGCCACCGGCAAATTGGAAGCTATGGCCAACACGCCTTGCACCGGGCTCGACATCGAAAATGGCCGCATCAAGGGCGTCCACACCAGCCGCGGCTATATCGAGACGCCTTCCGTCGTTGTCTGCGCTGGTCTTTGGGGGCGTCTGATCTCGGAAATGGCCGGCGAGGACCTGCCTGTCATGCCGGTCGATCACCCGTTGACGTTCTTCGGGCCGTACAACGAATTCGAAGGCACCGGTAAGGAGATCGGCTATCCGCTGCTCCGCGACCAGGGCAACTCGGCATATCTCCGCGATACCGGCGATCCGAAAACCGCGGAAGGCGGGCAGATCGAATGGGGCTATTACGAAGAGAACGAACCCCGTCTCTGCCACCCGCGCGACATCCTGGAGAAAGAACAGGCGCGCCTGTCGCCGTCGCAACGCGATTTGGAAATGGAACAGATCATCGAGCCGCTGGAACGCGCCATGGAGCTGACGCCGATCCTGGGCGAACTCGGCTACAACGAGAAGCATTCGTTCAACGGCCTGTTGCAGGTGACCGCCGACGGCGGACCGTCGATCGGGGAGTCCCCTGACGTGCGGGGTCTTTGGTACGGCGTGTCGGTCTGGGTCAAGGACGGTCCCGGCACCGGCAAGGTGATCGCGGACTGGATGACCGACGGCCGTACCGAATACGACCACCATTCCATCGACTATGCGCGGTATTACCCGATCCAGAAGTCGGAAAAGTACATTCATGACCGCTGCTACGAAACGGCGTTCAAGATCTACAATCCGCCCGTTCATAATCGTGAGCCTTATACCAAGGGCCGGAACCTGCGGTGCGCACCGTCCTATCTTCGTGAGAAGGAACTCGGCGGATACTTCATGGAGCTCGCCGGGTGGGAACGCGCGCACGGCTATGCGTCGAACGAGGAAAAGCTGCTCGAGAAATACGCCGACCGTGTCCCGGTCCGTGAACACGAATGGGACAACCGCCATTTCTGGCGCGTTTCCAACGCCGAGCATCTGGAACTCTCCGAAAACGTCGGCATGATCAACCTGTCGCACTTCGCGATCTATGACGTATCGGGGAAAGACGCGGAACAACTGGTCGAGTATGTATCGTCGTCGAAAGTCGCCGGTGACACCCCGGTCGGCAAAGGCGTCTACACCAACTTCCTGGACGACACCGGCGGTGTGATGGCGGATTTGACGATCCTGCGCCTGGCCGAAGACAGGTTCCGTGTCATTGACGGGGCAGATGCCGGCCACCGCGACATGACCTACCTGCGCCGCATGGTTCAGGACAAGGAATGGACCGCATTCGTCGAAGACCGCACCGATCACTTCGGCTGCATTGGCGTCTGGGGCCCGAACGCGCGTGAAAATCTCAAGACGCTCGCCGACGATCCGGCCGGCCTCGACCCCGAGAACTTCCCCTTCGCGGCGATCAAGGACATCACGCTCCGCGGCGTGCCGGTGAAGGCGTTCCGCATATCCTATGTCGGCGAACAGGGATGGGAATTGCACTTCCCGCTCAGCTACGGCTTGGCACTTTGGGACATGTTTGCCAAAATCGGCATCACGCCCGTCGGGATCGAGACCTATGCCAACACACGCAGGATGGAGAAGAGCCTCCGGCTTCAGAACGCCGACCTGCTGACCGAGTACAATCTGCTCGAAGCCGGCCTCGCGCGCCCCAAGGTCAAGGTCGCCGATTTCCGAGGCAAACAGGCCAATCTGGCGCAACGCGACCTGAAGCATCAGGCGGCAACGCTCTGCACCCTCGTCGTCACCGACAACACCGACAAGGATGGCGTCGCGCGCTTCATGCTCGGCAATTGCCCGATCGTCGATCCGAAGACCAACGAAGTCCTGATCGACGGCAAGGGGCGGCGGTCTTACACCACATCCATCGCGTTCGGGCCATCCATCGGCAAGAACATTGCACTCGGGTACCTGCCACACGACTACTGTGAAGAGGGCCGTGCGCTTGAGATCGAGTACTTCAACCAGAAGTTCCCGGTCGAGGTCGCGGCCGTCGGCTACAAGCCGCTTTACGACCCGGAAAACGCGCGGCCGAAGTCGTAAGACACCGAATCACCCCTGTTGGGCACGCCCCTCATGCGCCCACCAAGGTGGGCGCAAATACCTTGATTCCGCCGCCTATTATCCTAGAATCGACAAATTGATGTCGCTGAGTGAATAAATTCGGGCTGATTTGTACAAGGTCGGCTAGAATCCGTCGTCTACGCTCAGGCAGTCATGGGGAGATGGCATGCGTTTCAAACGAGAAGCGTTACCTGTTTGACGGTTGATCGGCCCCTCTCACCAAGCCAGTCCTTTGGCTTGGGCCGGGTCGTTGCGTTTATTAGTAACGGCTGAACCGTCGGGCAGCATTGGGAGAGATAGGCACAGGAGGAGGAACTATATGCTCTCGGATCCGGAAAAGTTCGATACAGACTACGAGATAGGACAGGATAACCTGACCAAATACGGGATGGACGTTCACCATCCGGTATTTTGGGTTGCCTCGATCCTGGTGATCGTTTTCGTCATGATCAGCCTCATTTCGCCGGAGCAGGCGAAAGGCGCTTTCGAAGGCGCTAAAGGGTGGTCGATCGATAACTTCGATTGGCTGTTCATGGTCGGCGGCAACATCTTTGTGATTTTTTGTCTCGCACTGATTTTCTTGCCGGTCGGCAAGATTCGCCTTGGCGGATATAACGCCAAACCCGAATTCTCCACCATATCGTGGTTTAGCATGCTGTTCGCCGCCGGTATGGGCATCGGCCTGATGTTCTGGAGTGTCGCCGAACCCGTCGCTTACTACACCGACTGGTGGGGCACACCGCTGAACGCCGAACCAAACACGCCCGAAGGCGCAAGAGCTGCCATGGGGGCGACCATGTTCCACTGGGGACTGCACCCGTGGGCGATTTACGCGGTCGTGGCCCTTTCGCTCGCCTTCTTCACCTACAACAAAGGTCTCCCGCTGACGATCCGCTCCGCGTTCTACCCGCTGATTGGTGACAGGTCATGGGGCTTCATCGGCCACGTGATCGATACCGTCGCGGTCGTCGCAACGCTGTTCGGCCTCGCGACGTCGCTTGGCTTCGGTGCCCAGCAGGCAGCTAGCGGCCTCAACTTCCTTTTCGACGTGCCGAAAGGTATCGGCACCGAAACGGCGGTCATCCTGGGTGTCACGTTCATCGCGTTGATTTCGGTGCTCCGTGGCCTCGACGGCGGCGTGAAAGTGCTGAGTAATATCAACATGTCCCTTGCCGGCTTGCTGATGCTGTTCGTCATCATTTTCGGCCCGACCATGGCGATCCTGACCGGCATCTTCTCGACCGCCGGCGCTTATGCCGAGAACATCTTCTCGCTGTCGAACTGGATCGGCCGCGAGGACGACAAGTTCTTCCACGGCTGGACCGTGTTCTACTGGGCGTGGTGGATTTCCTGGTCGCCGTTCGTCGGCATGTTCATCGCCCGCGTTTCGCTCGGTCGGACGGTGCGTGAATTCGTAACGGCAGTTTTGCTGATCCCGACGTTGGTGACGCTTGTATGGATGTCGACGTTTGGCGGCACCGGTCTTGAGCAGTCGATCAACGGTGTCGGTGCGCTTGCCGAAGGCGTCGGCGAAGTGCCGCTGGCGATGTTCCACATGTTGGAAAACCTGCCGTTGACAGGCATCACGTCGTTCCTGGCGATCGTGCTGGTGCTGGTGTTCTTCATCACCTCTTCCGACTCGGGCTCGCTGGTGATCGACAGCATTACCGCTGGCGGTAAAGTCGACGCCCCTGTGCCGCAGCGCGTCTTCTGGGTGCTGATCGAAGGCGTGATCGCGGCCGCACTGCTGTTCGGCGGTGGCGCCGACGCCCTTGGCGCATTGCAAGCAGCCGCCATTACCGTCGGTCTGCCGTTTACGGTGGTCCTGATCGTGATGTGTGTCTGCCTGTATATGGGCCTGGAGCACGAACGCAGGTTCCCGACCGCAAATCCGGCCGTCGAACCTGGCCAGGAAGGTGCTGATTAAAGCAATTATCAGCAATCTTTCCTAACAATCAGGGAAGCCGGGGCATCTGCCCCGGCTTCTTTTTTTGGCGCAAACGCCCGGTGAGCCACGATTCCGGGCGTTTTTCCTCTTCCGTCACCATGGATGTCGCAACAGTTCTAATTCGTGTCTGCAAATGAACAGCCACGAAGTATGCTAAGGTCTTATTCAGTGAAATTGCGGCCTCCTGGACAGGCCGATTTTGGCTGGGAGAATACTTGTGGCCGACGAAGATGACGATATCGTCCTTTCCGAACTAAATGACGAAGAACTCGTGCAGCAGATGCACGACGACCTTTATGACGGCCTTGCCGACGAAATCGTCGAGGGCACCGAGATTTTGCTGGAGCGCGGGTGGACCCCGTACGAGGTGCTGACCAAAGCTTTGGTCGAGGGCATGCGTATCGTCGGCATCGATTTCCGCGACGGCATCCTGTTCGTCCCGGAAGTGCTGATGGCGGCCAACTCCATGAAGGCCGGGATGGGCGTATTGCGCCCCCTTCTGGCCGAGACCGGCGCTCCCAAAATGGGCAAGATGGTCATCGGCACCGTGAAAGGCGACATCCACGACATCGGCAAGAACCTTGTCGGCATGATGATGGAAGGCGCCGGCTTCGAGGTCGTCGATCTCGGTATCAATATCGACGTCGACACGTATCTCAAGGCGCTCGAAGAGCACCAGCCGGATATCCTCGGCATGTCGGCGCTTCTGACCACGACCATGCCGTACATGAAAGTCGTCATCGACACCATGGTCGAGAAAGGCATCCGGAACGACTACATCGTCCTTGTCGGCGGTGCGCCGCTGAACGAAGCGTTTGCCGACAACATCGGCGCCGATGCGTATTGCCGCGATGCGGCCGTCGCCGTCGACACGGCGAAGGACTGGATGTCGCGTCGCCAGGGTTCGGCCTTGGCGTCGAGCTGACGAAGGCACGGGCCCGTCAACCGATGCGCCCCCTTCTGATCATCGCCTGCGGCGCCCTCGCCCGGGAGATCGGCTGGGTCATCGAGGCCGGCGGCCTGAAGGATATTGACCTGACGTGTCTGCCGGCGGACCTGCATAACCGTCCCGACCGTATTCCGGCGGAGATGCGGCGCAAGATCGACGCCAACGAGGGCAAGTACGAGCGTATCGTCGCCCTCTACGCCGATTGCGGTACGGGCGGGATGCTCGACGAGCTCCTGGCGGAGAAAGGCGTGGAACGCATCGGCGGGGCGCACTGTTACGCGTTTTTCGCCGGCGAGCAGACCTTCGACAAGATGCACGAGGATGAAGTCGGCACGTTCTACCTGACCGACTATCTGGTCCGGTTTTTCGATTGTCTCATCATCGAGGGCCTGGGGATCGACCGGCATCCAGAATTGGAGAAGGTCTATTTCGGCAATTACAAGCGCCTGATGTATCTGGCGCAAACCGAGGATACGGGTCTCCAGCGAAAAGCCGAAGCGGCGGCCAATCGTCTCGGTCTCGCTTATGAATATCATTTTACCGGCTACGGCGGGCTCGGCGATTTCATCACCGAGCAGGCAAGGAAAGGAGTGGCCGATGGCTCAAGCGACCATCGTATACTGGCGTGATATCCCCGCGCAGGTGATTGTGAAACAGGGTCGGCAAGCCGCCAAGCGCGAGCTTTCCCACCGTTTTCAGGAAGCCATCGACCTGGCGGCGATGCGGGCGAACGCCATCGGGACCGACACGTATCTCGCGGATTGGCGGCGCGTCAGCGGTTATGAATGTGGCGAAGATATCGAAGCCGAGGCATCGGCATGGCAGGAACGCCTTGAAGCCGAGTACGACGATGCGCGAATCAAAGCGCTCATCGCGGGCAAGGGTTACGATGAAAAGACGTCGGCATGAAAAAGCCCGCCGCCCCCGCAACGGCATACAAGCCGAGCGATACCAGCCACGTCCGACGCCAGCGGGCACGTTATTCGATCCGCCTCTGGTCGGTACGACGCGCGCGGCTGTTCGAAGGCGTCTATAACGCCCTCGCAGACGTGTTCCTGAAACTCCATCCGGTCTGGAATGCCATCGGCTATAAACGGGTCGAGTACCCTGTCATGCTGGTCGAGAAGTCGGTTAAGAGCTTCCTTTTCGATTGCCGGATGTGCGGCCAGTGCGCGCTTTCCGATACCGGCATGTCTTGCCCGATGAACTGCCCCAAGCAGCTCCGCAACGGTCCGTGTGGCGGCGTGCGCGCCAGCGGCAATTGCGAGGTCGAACCGGACATGCCTTGCGTGTGGGTGCAGGCTTGGCAAGGCAGCCAACGCATGCGCGCGTCGGACAACATTCTGAAAGTCCAGAAACCGGTCGACCAAAGCCTTCGCAACAGTTCCGCGTGGCTTCGCGTCACGGCGCAAAAAGCGGCCGAGCGGGAAAGCATGTCGGAGACGGTGCAATGACCGCCGACCAGTACGAAGACTATTCAGTCGTGCCGGACGGGCATTCTTCCCGTGGGCGATTGGAGCGCATTCTCCGGCGGGGTGAATTTGCCATCACCGCCGAGTTGAACCCACCGGACAGCGCCGACCCCAACGAGGTCTACGAGCGTGGCGGCGTGTTCGATGGATGGGTTGACGGCATCAACGCCACCGACGGTTCGGGCGCCAACTGTCACATGTCGAGTGTCGGCATCTGCGCGCTCCTGACCCGCGTCGGCTACGCGCCGATCATGCAGATATCGTGTCGCGACCGGAATCGGATCGCCATTCAGGGAGACGTTCTTGGGGCGGCGGCGATGGGTGTGTCGAATATCCTATGCCTGACCGGCGACGGGGTTCAGGCAGGTGACCAGCCGGGGGCCAAACCGGTGTTCGATTTCGACTGCATGTCGCTTCTCGAAACCATCCGCACCATGCGCGACGAGGGCCGTTTCCTCTCCGGCCGCAAGATCACGGATCCGCCCAGGGTCTTCCTGGGCGCCGCGATCAATCCGTTCGCACCGCCCTACGATTTTCGCCCGCTGCGCCTGAAGAAGAAGATAGAGGCCGGCGCACAGTTCGTTCAGAGCCAGTACTGCTACGATATCCCGATGCTGCGGGAGTACATGAAGCGCGTCTGCGACATGGGTTTGCATGAGAAGTGCTACATCCTGATCGGCGTCGGTCCGTTGGCGTCCGCGAAAACGGCGCGCTGGATCCGCTCCAACGTGCCCGGCGTCCACATCCCGGAAAACATCATCTCACGCCTCGAAGGTGCGGAGAACCAGAAGCAGGAAGGCAAGCGGCTTTGCATCGACTTGATGCAGGAAATCCGCGATATCGAGGGCGTTTCGGGGATCCATGTCATGGCCTATCGCCAAGAGGAATTCGTGGCCGATATCGTCCATGAATCGGGCGTTCTCAAGGATCGCAGACCGTGGAAACGAGAGCTCAACCCGGGCGATGCCGCCGCCATCGAATTCGCCGAGCGCGAAGCCGAAAAACTCGCCGCCGCCGATACGTGAAGGGTCGCGTTTTGAACAGTTAACGGACCGCAGAATCGTTATTTACAGGGCCAATCAGGGATAGCCTGTATCGCCCTTTTTCAGGAGTTACCGCTTTGACCAGAACCGTAGTCAGCTCCGCCTCCAAGGAAGTCGTCATCGGCTTCGACCAGCCGTTCGTCATCATCGGCGAACGCATCAATCCCACGGGCCGCAAACTGCTCGCCGCCGAAATGGCAGAGGGCGATTACTCGCGCGTCGAGGCTGACGCCCTGGCTCAGGTCGAAGCAGGTGCGCACATGCTCGACGTGAACGCCGGCATCCCCCTCGCCGACGAACCCAAGATCCTGGCAGAGTGCGTGCAACTCGTTCAGTCGCTGACCGACGTGCCGCTGTCCATCGACAGCTCGATCGTGGCCGCCCTGGAATCCGGACTTTCCGTGTATCAGGGCAAAGCCTTGGTCAACTCGGTCACCGGCGAGGAAGAGCGCCTTGAGGTCGTGTTGCCACTGATCAAGAAATACGGTGCGGCCGTCGTCGCCATATCCAACGACGAGACAGGTATCTCCGAAGACCCGAACGTGCGTTTCGATGTCGCCAAGAAGATCGTCGAGCGCGCCGCCGACTATGGCATTCCCAAGGAAGACATCGTCGTCGACCCGTTGGTCATGCCCGTCGGCGCACTGAATGACGCCGGACGCCAGGTGCTGAACCTGATCCGCCGGCTGCGCGAAGAGCTCAAGGTCAACACCACGTGCGGGGCGTCCAACTTCTCGTTCGGCCTGCCGAACCGCCACGGATTGAACTCCAGCTTCCTCGCCATGGCCATCGGTGCGGGCATGACGTCGGCCATCACAAATCCGCTTCACGACCCCGAAATGCAGGGTATCATGGGCGCCAATGTCGTGATGGGGCACGATGCGAACTGCGGCCGTTGGATCCGCAAATTCCGAGAGCCCGCCGCAGAGGGTGCAGAGGGCGCTGGGCGACGTGAAGGACGCCGTCGGCGGCGCGGGTAACGGACTGAAGGAAGAGGACGGCGGTGCCACTTAAGGAAAACAGCGCTTTCGTGGCTTTCATGCCGTCCGGCCGCCGCGGCCGCTTTCCCGTCGGCACCCCTATACTGGATTGCGCACGCCAGCTCGGCGTCGATATTGATAGCGTGTGCGGCGGCCGCGGCATTTGCGGCCGCTGTCAGGTCGTCGTCGCCGAGGGCGAGTTTTCCAAACACGGCATTCAAAGTTCCGCTGCGAACGTCAGTCCGCGGGGCGAACCCGAGAACCTTTTCGACTCCCGTAAAGGGCTCGCCCCCGAACGGCGGCTGAGCTGCCATGCACTTTTATGGGGCGACGTAGTCATCGATGTTCCGCCGTCCAGCCAAGTCCACAAGCAGGTCGTCCGCAAGCGCGCCGAAGTCCGTGACATCGTCATGGATCCGGCGATCCGCCTGCATTACTGCGTCGTCGACGAACCCGACATGCACAATCCGCTCGGCGATTTCGAACGCCTGCTGAAGGCGCTCGACAAGCAGTGGGATGTGAAGGGTCTCGAAGAAATCGATATGCGCGTGTTGCGCAATCTTCAGAGCGCGCTCAGGCAAGGCGAATGGAAAGTCACGGTCGCGGTTCACCGGGGCTTGCGTATCACCGCTGTCTGGCCCGGCTTCAAGGACAAGGCATACGGCATCGCCTTCGACATCGGATCCACCACCATCGCCGCGCACCTCTGCGATCTGGCAACGGGGGAAGTCCTGGAATCCGACGGCACGATGAACCCGCAGATCCGTTTCGGCGAAGATCTGATGAGCCGGGTTTCCTACATCATGATGAACCCGGGCGGAGAAGACCACCTGATCAAAAGCGTCCGGCGGGCGGTCAGCGACCTGGCAAAAGACGTGATCGACGCATCTGGCGTAACACCTGATGCCGTTCTCAACATGACGGTTGTCGGCAACCCGATCATGCATCACCTGTTCCTGGGGGTTAACCCGATCGAACTCGGCGGCGCACCGTTCGCGCTTGCAACCAGTTCCGGAATGACGGTATGGGCGACCGAAGTGGGCCTCGACACCGTCAACGAGGACGCCCGCGTCTATATGCTGCCTTGCATCGCCGGGCATGTGGGCTCGGATACCGCGGGGGTGATCCTCTCGGAAGAACCGCACCTTCGCGATGAAATGACGCTGATCGTCGATGTCGGCACGAACGCCGAGATCGTGCTCGGCAACAGGCACGAACTTCTCGCGGCATCTTCGCCGACCGGCCCAGCATTCGAAGGCGCACAGATTTCCTGCGGTCAGCGGGCCGCACCCGGCGCCATAGAAAGACTACGCATCGATCCGCAAACGCTTGAGCCGCGCTTCAAGGTTATCGGCTGCGAAGCGTGGTCGAACGAAGACGGCTTTAATGCCGAGGTCGAAAAGATCGGCATTACCGGGATTTGCGGATCCGGTATTATCGAGGTCCTTGGTGAGATGCTGCTGGCGGGCATTCTCAAGACCGACGGCACGATTGACGGCACCCTGGCTGCACGCTCGCCCCGCGTGGAATCGGATGGCCGGACGTTCTCATATCTCATTCACGACGGCGAAAACCGAATCTCCGTGACGCAGAACGATGTCCGCGCGATCCAACTCGCCAAGGCGGCACTCTATGCGGGTGCTGCCCTGTTGATGGATAAGATGGAAGTCGATCGCGTCGATCGTATCGTGCTGGCGGGTGCGTTCGGCACGCACATCGACCCCAAATACGCGATGGTCCTCGGCATGATCCCGGATTGCGGTTTAGACCGCGTCTACGCTGCCGGCAATGCCGCCGGCACCGGCGCCCGGATTGCGCTTCTGAACCAGCAAAGCCGCGACGACATCCAGCGAATCGTTAAAACGATCACCAAAGTCGAAACGGCGGTTGAGCCACGTTTCCAGGAACATTTCGTCAAGGCGATGGCTTTGCCGCACGCCGATGCCGCCTATCCGCAACTGGAAGCGGAAGTTCCTGAACTGACCAAGGTGCGCATGCTGGCGCCGGTCCTGGCCAAGAACGACGAAGGCCGTCGGCGTCGGCGCCGCTCCCGCGCCTGAATCTTCCCAGCAGGAACGTTGTGTTCGCAGCGGTTTCCGCTTACCAAACCTTATGATTGCCGAGGAGCACAGATACTGGCACCGCCGCACCTGGCGGATCGCCTTGCCGGTCATTGTCACCAACGTCTCCGTGCCGATCCTCGGGATCGTCGACACGGCGGTGGTCGGCCGGCTCCCCGGCCCGGAATTTGTCGGGGCAGTGGCCGTGGGCGCCTTGATTTTCAATCTGCTTTATCACGGCTGCAACTTCCTGCGGATGGGCACGACCGGCCTGACCGCCCAGTCGTTCGGCGCCCGCGATGGCCGCGAGGTCCGCACCTGGCTGGTGCGCGCACTGATGCTGGGGGGCGTGCTTGGCGCAATGATGGTCGTGCTTCAATGGCCCATATTCGAAGCCGCAAGCCTGATCCTCGGCCCCAGCGATAGCGTCCGCCCGCTCACGGAAGAGTATTTTTCGATCCGCATCTGGTCCGCGCCCGCGGCACTCGCGAATTACGCGCTTCTTGGCTGGTTCTTCGGCACCCAGAACACCCGGGCGGCTTTGATCACGCAGATCTACATGAACGGGATCAACGCGCTGCTGGATTTCTGGTTCGTCATGGGGCTCGGCTGGGGGGTCGCAGGCGTCGCCTGGGCGACGGTCACTGGGGAAACGACGGCCGTGATCCTGGGCCTTTATCTCGCGCGCAAGCACCTTCATACGATGGGCGGGCGTTTCGATCTCGCCCAAATCATGCAGGCCGCGCCGATCAAACGCATGCTGAGCGTCAACGGCGACATCTTCGTTCGATCCATGTGCCTTCAGACCGTATTCGTCATCCTGACCGCCATCGGTGCACGCATGGGCGACACAGTCCTCGCGGCGAACGCTATCCTCCTGCATATCCAGGTTCTCACGGCCTACGGCCTGGATGGTTTTTCTACCGCGGCAGAAGCGCTCGCCGGTGAAGCGAAGGGCGCACGCAGCCGAAAGAACTTCACGGCCGCAATCCGCACCACGGCGACATGGGCATTCCTGTTAGCGGTCGTATTCAGTGCGCTCACCGCCGTATTCGGCCCTTACATGATCGACGCGTTGACGGTCGACGAAGGTGTCCGTGCAACGGCGCGGATATATCTGACATGGAGCATCCTGCTTCCGATGATCTCGGTATGGAGTTTCCAACTCGACGGCATCTTTATCGGTTGCACCTGGTCGCGCGAAATGCGGAACGCCATGATCCTATCGTTGCTGATTTATCTGGCGGCTCTCCCGCTACTCGTCCCGACGTTCGAAAACCACGGGCTTTGGGGTGCCTTCACGATCCTGATGGCCGTGCGCGCGATCACACTCGGGTTTCTGTTGCCGAAGCTTCAACGCGAAATTTAGGCCGTCCGCCGCTCCAGACTGGGGGTCCGATTAAAGTGCTCGCGGTAGCACTTCGAAAAATGCGATGCCGAAACGAAGCCGCATGCCAGCGCGATGGATAGGATCGGCAGACTGGTCTGGCGCAGCAGGAACCGAGCCCTGCTGAGACGCAGTGAGAGATAGTATTTTGTCGGCGCGGTCCCCAGATACTTGCGGAACAACCGCTCCAGCTGCCGGGTCGATAGACCGACGCCCGCCGCGAGCTGTGCGCAGTTGACCGGCTCCTCCAGGCTTTCCTCCATCTGCTGGATTACGGCCAGCAATTTCGGGTGCGAAACGCCCAGCCGGGTCCGGAGCTCCATCCGCTGGCCTTCGTCCCCCTCGCGGATACGGTGATGAATTAATTGATCCGCGACCGCCGCCGCCGTCGCTGCGTCGTAATGCAGCGCGATCAGGCGAAGCGACAGGTCAAGCGCCGCCGTCCCGCCCGCGCAGGTATACCGGTTACGATCGATCTCGAACAATTCGGTAACGACGTCGAGGTCGGGATAATCCTCGATAAACGACGGCATGTTCTCCCAGTGGATCGTGCAACTATAGCCATCCAAAAGCCCGGCCTTGGCCAGCACTTCCGTCCCGGTACAGATCGCACCGATCCCCGTGCCATGCGAAGCCAGCCGCCTGAGCTTCTGGATCAGTCCCTTGGAGAGATAATTTTTAACATTGAGGCCCGAGCAGACGAAAATGGTCTCAAGCCCCTCTGCATCCGCGACCGATCCGTCGACATTCACCGACAAACCGTTACTGGCCTTAACCGGATTGCCGTCATCCGAATAGACATCGCAGGCATAGAGAGATTTCTCTGCCAGGCGGTTCGCGATTCGGAAAGGTTCCACGCCCGCACTGAACCCGATCATCGTAAATTCGGGCAAGAGCACGAAGCCGATTTTGTGCGGTTTAACGCCGTTCGAACCACCAAACATGGCGGAAATCCCCTGTTACGCCAGTCGTCAAACGCGACTTAGAAATCGAGATTAATGCACGTGTAAAAAAGAGAAAATACAGAAATGACATTCACGTGACATCGCGCAATAACCGAGGTAGGCATTATTGATCAATAGCTTAAGGGTCTTCGCGTGAATGCATAGCTTCGACAAGGCCGAGTACGACGTACGTGTGGACCGCGTTCGTGCGCGGATGGCACAGCAGGGGTTCGATCTTCTGATCACCTGCAACCCGGCCAATATGAACTACCTGACCGGCTACGACGGCTGGTCGTTCTATACCCCACAAATCGTCGCGGTGGCGCAACAGGAAGACGAACCCATTTGTATCGTCCGCGGCATCGACCGTGCCGGCGGGTTCGTGACGACGCACCTTAGCGAGGAGAATATGCTCGGCTACCCGGATCATTACGTCCAGGCCGAGGATATTCACCCGATGGACTGGATCGGTGGCCTTTTGGTGGAACGCGGCCTGGGCAAGGGCCGGGTCGCCGTCGATATGGACGCTTATTACTATTCGGCGCGTGCGCACGCAGCCCTGGAAGCCGCCATGCCGGACGCGACGTTCGTCGATGCGGCCAATCTCGTGAACTGGGTCCGGGTCATCAAAAGCCCCAGGGAAATTGCCTATATGCGGGAAGCGGCGAAGCTCGTCGAATTGGCGATGCAGGCCGGCATCGACGCCATTGAACCGGGGACAAGACAATGCGATGCGGTCGCCGATATCTACAACGCGCAAATTCGCGGCACCGGTGATTTCGGCGGTGAGTACACATCGATCGTGCCGATGCTGCCGACAGGCGTCGGCACCACTACACCGCATCTGACATGGAACTCCGAACCGTTCCAGCATGGCGAAGCGACGATCCTGGAATTGGCCGGGTGCCGTATGCGTTATCACTGCCCGATGTCACGAACCGTTCATTTAGGGCCGCCTCCGACCCGTATGGCGGAAATCGCCGAAGTCGCCGTCGAAGCCCTCAACGTCGCCGTCGAGAGCATGCGGCCCGGCGTCACGTGCGAAGAAGTTCACGCGGCCTGGAACCGGGTCGTCAGCCGGCACGGGATCGTCAAAGATTCGCGGATGGGCTACTCCATCGGCCTCAACTACCCGCCCGACTGGGGTGAGCATACCTTGTCCATTCGTCCGGGCGACACCACTGCTTTGCAGGCGGGGATGACCATTCACGTCATGCCGGGGATTTGGCTCGATAACTGGGGAATAGAGATCAGCGAAGGCGTGTTGGTCACGGACACCTGTGCCGAGAGGTTATGCGATTTCCCGCAAGGGTTGGTCGTTAAGGACTGACCTTATCTTCCGGCATTATTGCCATTTCGACTTCGCGGGCTCGCCCGTTGGCTGACATCCATTCGCCCGTGCGCGGATGCGCCTGGAGTCGATGCCCGTAATGGACACGCAGCCCCTCAACCAGAGCCCCGTCGTAATCGAGGTATTCGTCGATAAAACCGACCATGACCGAATTCGGCCAAGCTTGCGGGCGAATGGCCCGAAGCCGGTTGAACAGTGCTTCCGGCGTTTCGTCCCTATGCACTTGCGCCAGGAATGACAGCATCGCCGCAGAAGAGCGCGAGACCCCTTTGTGGCAGTGGATCAGCAGCCTGACGTTTTCGCCCTGTGTCAGGCTCTCAGACAACGATCCGCCGAAACTAAGCACGTCTTCCACCAGTTCACGGCTGGGCGGCGTCTTTCCCGGCAAGGGATCGATAATGTCATGGCAAAGGAAGACACGCCGCTCATGCGCATCAAACGTGTCGAACGCGGTAATTTCCGGCCAATCGGGATCGATCAGCGTTGCGACATGGGTGAAACCGCGGCGACCGTGCTCGGGCAGTTCTTCGACGCCGCAAATCACGAGGTCGGACATGGCAAGATTATTCATGCCCACAAGCTAATGCGAGATCACATAAAAACAAGCCGCTTCGGCGTTAGTTTTTTATGACGATCAACCCGCGCTCATCCCCCGCAAGCGTTCGGAGCGCCGCCGCAGAAGCTCGACGGTCGCCAGCAACACGATCGAGATACAGATCAGGATCGTCGCCACAGCCAGAATCGTCGGACTGATCGATTCGCGGATCCCCGCCCACATCTGCCTGGGAATAGTCTGCTGTTCGACGGATGCGATAAACAACACGACGACCACTTCATCGAACGACGTCACGAATGCGAACAGTGCGCCCGAAATCACGCCCGGCAGGATCAACGGCATGATGATCTTGAAGAACACCGTCGTCGGATCGGCGCCCAGCATGGCGCCGGCGCGGGTCAGGGAATGGTCGAAACCGCTGAGTGTCGCCGTCACCGTGATGACCACGAACGGCGTACCGAGGACGGTATGCGCCAGGATCACGCCGAGGTAGGTCCCGGTCAACGGGATATAGTCGTTGACCGTCGCGTAGAAGAAAAAGATACCGGCGGCCGTGATCACCAGCGGCACGATCATCGGTGAGATCAGCAACCCCATGAAAAGCCCCTTCATGGGCATTTCGGAGCGCGACAGGCCGAGCGCCGCGATCGTCCCCAACGTCGTCGCCAGGATCGTCGAACAGAAAGCGATGAAGAACGAGTTACCGATCGACGCCCGCCAGATATCCTTGTTCATGAAGTCCTCGTACCAGCGCATCGAGAACGCATCCGGGTCGAGGGACAGCATCTGCTTGGTGAACGTGAAGTACGGTTCCGCGTTGAAGCTGAGCGGGATGATCACGAGAATCGGCGCGATCAGGAAGAGGAACACCAGGCAACAGATGAAGATATAGAGATAGTGCCAGATGGTCTCGACGGGGCCGGCGTGATCGGGAAGTGATATTTGGCTCATGTCTTCTTACCCCAGCTTCAGACGGTCGATGCCGACGAGTTTGTTATACAGCCAGTACAGAATGATAACGCCCACCAGCAGAATACCGCCCAGGGCAGCGGCAAGTCCCCAGTTCAGCGATTTCTGCATGTGGAAGGCGATCATGTTGGAGATCATCTGACCGTCCTGACCACCGACAAGGGCCGGTGTGATGTAGTAACCGATCGCGAGAATGAACACGAGCAAGCAGCCCGCCCCGACCCCAGGCAGCGTATTCGGCACGTAGATGCGCCAGAAGGCCAGGAAGCGGTGTGCGCCCAGCGATTCGGCCGCGCGCAAGTAGCTTGGCGGGATCGTCTTCATGACGCTGTAAAGCGGTAAGACCATAAACGGCAGCAGGATTTGCGTCATCGCGATCACGGTCCCCTGCGCGTTGAATATCAACTGTATTCGCTGGGCATCGTCGATTATTCCTGACCAGACCATGAGGTCGTTAAGAACCCCCTGTGTCTGCAGCAACACGATCCAGGAAGTGGTCCGCACCAGCAGCGAGGTCCAGAACGGTAGCAACACCAGGATCATCAACAGGTTCGAATGCCGCAGCGGCAAGCTCGCCAACATGTACGCAATCGGAAAACCGAGAATCAGGCACGATACCGTCACCACCACGCTCATCCACAGCGTCCGCATGAACAGGTCGACGTAAATCCGGTAGTCCTCGCCAACCATGACGACTTCGCCGTCGACATTATATTGCCGATCGACGGCCGCCAGGTAGTTGACCGTGGTGATTGTCGGTCCGAGGCGCTTGATCGTCGCCCACGTTTCCAACTCCCCCCACTCCTTGCGGCGGTCGAGGAATTTTTCCTTGTAGGGCGGCTCCCACCTGCCCGCACTCCGCGCGGACCCCGTAATGACACTACGCAGACCGGGCGTTTCGAAATTGAGGCGCGTCGCGACCTTGCCGATCTCCCGGCTTTCGCGGGCCTTGACCAGATCCTGCGCCAAAGCGGCGAAGGTCTCTTCGTCTGGAATGCTCTCGCCGTCCCAGTCTTCAAGAGTCGCCAGCGTCTTCGGCATATGCTGGGCAATCAGCGGGTTTTCCACTGACCGGTAGAGCATCAGTGCAATCGGATAAAGAAATGAGACAAAAATGAATATGAAAAGCGGCATGACCAACAGCACGGCCCGAATGCGCTTTGTTCTCTCCGCGCTTGCCAATGCTTGCTTAAGCGGTCGCCCATCGACTGTCGTAAGCTGTTCGCTCATCTCGCCACCCGTCTTTCCCTGCGCCCCGGCCTCTTGCCCTGTTTATTGGCGGGCCGTTTTCGGCAAAATGTTACTTAACTTGAGGATGCCGGAGGCGGCGATAAACCGCCTCCGGCTCCGTCATTATCTTAGTTGGCCAGCCACGAGTTGAAGCGGTTGTTCAGCTCGTCCTGACGGTCGGCCCAGAACTCGAAGTCGTTCTGGATCGCGGTCTTGAAGTTGTCCGCAGCCGTCGGCATGTGCGGACCCATTTCGATACCGGCTTCGGCGTGCTTGCCGATCAGCGGTTCGGAGGACTTACGGGCCGGGCCGTAGGAAATCCATGCGGCCTGGTCAGCAAGACGCTGCGTGTCGGTCGCGAATGCAATGAAGTCCAGCGCGGCTTTCTTATTCGGCGCGCCTTTCACGATCACGAAAAGGTCCATGTCGAAGACTTGCGCATCCCAAACGATTTCGAACGCCTTACCTTCGGCGGCGATGGCGTTGAAGATACGGCCGTTGTACGCCGTCGTCATGGCAACTTCGCCGTCAGCAAGAAGCTGCGGCGGCTGGGCGCCGGCTTCCCACCAGACAACCGAGTCCTTGATGGTGTCGAGCTTGGCGAACGCACGGTCGATACCTGCATCGGTCGACAGAACGTCATAGACCTCGCTGGGCGGCACGCCGTCAGCAGCAAGCGCCATTTCGAGGTTGGCTTTCGGGGTCTTGCGCATGCCGCGCTTGCCCGGGAATTTTTTCAGATCGAAGAAGTCGGCCATCGTTTTCGGGCCGCCGTCCTTGAACTGCTTCTTGTCGTAAGCATAGATGGTCGACCAGACGATCGACGCCACGGCGCAGTCGGTGATCGCGCCATCGATGAAGTCCTTTTCGGCCGGCGTACCGTCCGGTGCCGGCGGCAGGATCGACGGATCGATCGGCTCCAGCAGACCTTCGTCGCAACCGCGAATCGCATCGGAAAGTTCAACGTCAACGACGTCCCACTTCACGCTACCGGCTTCCACCTGCGCTTTGACCTCGGCCAAACCGCCCGAATAGTTTTCGGACAGGATTTCGATACCGGTCTTCTTGGTGAAAGGCTTGTGATAGGCCTCAACCTGGGACTTGGTGTAAGCACCGCCCCAAGATACGACCGTAAGGCTGTCGGCCGCGCTGGCCGGCGTTGCCGCAAACGCGCCGAGGGCAAGAGCGCCCGCAGCGACGAATGTCGTGATTTTAAGCTTGGTGATCATGAGTAATCAGCTCCCTGGTTTTTTGAGTAAACGTTTGTGACCGGTCGCAACCGGTCCATCTGCCCCTGGAACGGGTCCGGCTGTCCCTGTTGTCGGAACAAGCCGGCTTGCGGTGCGCTCTTATGCATCGAGCGCCCGGCAATCCTCTGCTTTCCAGCCAAATGTTACCTCGGTGCCTTCATTGATCGCCGACAGCGCGGACGCGTTTGCGATCTTGACCACGAATTCATCGTCACCGCACACGGACGCACGCGTCCGGATGTGATCACCGAGATAAATCAGCTCTTCGACCGTCGCCTTGAACACGTTCTGGTAATCGCCCTCGTTCGAGGGATTGACCGAAACGCGCTCCGGGCGGATCGACAGCGTAGTTTTCGAGCCGACGCCACCCGTGTTCACGTTCAATGCCGTGATCATCGAGCCGTTGACGTCGACGACGGCGTTGTCGCCGTTGACTTCCTTGATCTCGCCCACAAGCGTGTTGTTCTCGCCGATGAACTGGGCAACGAAGGCGTTATCCGGCCGCTCGTACAGCACGTTCGGCGCCGCCAGCTGCTGGATGACCCCGTCGTTGAACACGGCAACACGGTTGGACATCGTCAGAGCCTCGGACTGATCGTGCGTCACATAGACGACCGTCACGCCGAGGTTTTCGTGAATATGCTTGATCTCGTACTGCATCTGCTCGCGCAGCTGCTTGTCGAGCGCGCCGAGCGGCTCGTCCATCAGGACCAGCACCGGATCGAACACCAGCGCGCGCGCTACAGCTACACGCTGTTGCTGGCCGCCCGACAACTGGGCCGGCCGGCGATTGCCGAACGTGCCAAGCTGCACCATATCGAGTGCTTTCTTGACCCGCTCTTCAATTTCACTTTTCGGTGTCTTCCTGACTTCCAGCGGAAACGCCAGGTTTTCGGCCACCGTCATGTGTGGGAAAAGTGCATAATTCTGAAATACCATGCCGATGCCGCGTTTATGCGGCGGCACGTTATTGATCGGTGCACTGTCTAAGTAAATTTCACCGTGTGTCGCCGGTTCGAAGCCCGCAAGCATCATCAGGCACGTCGTCTTACCCGACCCGGATGGGCCGAGCATGGTGAGAAACTCACCCTGAGCGACATCCAGATTTAGGTCTTTTACGACGAGTATTTCGCCATCATAGCTTTTTTGAACATTTTCAAATCGAACGAGCGGATCATTATTTTCCGTCATACCACCCTGCGCCATCCCTGTTAAACGATGTGCCGCACGTTTGCGTGCGATCATTATCGTTATACTCCATCACGAGCGGATTATGTTTTCAACCCCGCTCGGAACGGTGTCCGGTATGCGACCATTTTTGGACTTTTATCCATGTCCTTGACTGCGGTCGCATGCCAGTTGTCTGTCCCCTCGCCCTGAAAGGCTACACTTTTGGGTCAGGAAACTCAAACCCCCTTGGGGAAAAACATGTTTTGTTACGCGCTCTTGGCACTTCACGCCAACTTATCCGGGTATGCAGCCAGTGAGAAACGCACCAATACAGCAAGCAAAAATGACATGCCTATCCACCAGCTCTGCCACATCCCGACCGAAACATGAGCCACTAATAGCCAATTCACGGCTACGGCGAGTACCAATCCCATCTGATCGCCCGCGAAGCGGAAACTCAAAAACCTGAAAAACAATACAAGAAAAAACAATCCCAACAGAATTATCCCCGGCAAGCCCAGTTCCAATCTGGTTTGAAGCGAAATGTTGTGCGGATGCAATGGTAGTATCTCAGTGTCTTCATCCAGCCGGTATGGTTCGTCGTCGATCTGACGCGACGCGCTTTGCCCCCAACCTAGGATCGGCTTTTCTGATATTTTGTCGCTTACAAATGACCAGATCGCCAATCGGTGCCTAATAGATGACGGCACACTCGATTCTGCAGTGAACCCTTCAGGTGTCGCAAATCGGTCAATACCGGAATGACTCACGACCAACGGTGCGAATACCATTGCACCAAAGGCGACGACTGCAACCACAGAGAGGAACCGCCTGCCGACGAAATGCGAAAGTGCCAGCGCGGCCCCTCCAAGAACGGCTCCTGTCAACGCTGCACCACTCGACAAATACGACAACAGCCCAAATCCGGCCAAAAGAAATACGAAACCGGCGGCGGGTCGCTTGCGATATAATGCATATGTGACCGGCCAAAGAATCAGACTAAATACGATTGCGTTGTTATTCAGGGTCGTAAAGGGATCGTAGCTGAAACTTCCCCAGACGGCATCATTCTGAATGTACGTGTAAGCGGAGACTCCTGACAAAACGAACAGCCCTGCAACTGCACCAATCACAATGGCACTCGCGCTTTCGCTGAACTGGTTACGGAGCCCTGAACTCGACTCGTATAAAACCACACCTGCAAAACAAACCATGGTCGCTTTGATGGCGTGCCCCAGCGACTCCGCCTGGACCAGCGACCAAGCGCAACTAATTAATGACCAGATCAAAAATACCGCTAGGAGCACCCAATGCGGACGGAACAGTTTCCGCCAATTTCCATGTCTGACCATCCAGACGGAACCTAACAGCGCCAGTAAAATCGTCGCCACGACGGCACCCTTTGGGGCAACGATTACCGAAAACGTCAACGCCCCCGCCAACAACCGCAAGAGACGCGACGCATCTAAAGGGGCACTATAAAAGGTCAATATCCATATCCAGCGGCAACACCCAATTCCAATTCAACTTTTGCAGTTGCCCGCTTTGAGTAAATTTTCAGTCAGTTTCTTTGCCGTGATCTCCCACGAGAATGACCGTGAATGCTCTAACGATTTTACACTTAACTCGGCGCGCTTCGCCGGATCACTCAAGAGGTCACTTAATACCGACGCCATATGCTCTATATTCCGCGGATCAAAGTATACGGCGGCATCACCCGCCACCTCCGGCATCGCCGCCGCGTTGGACGAAGCCACAGGAGCCCCACAAGCCATCGCTTCAACGATTGGATTGCCGAATGTTTCTACCGTTGATGGGAAAACAAATAATGTGCAGCGCTGGTAAAGCTCAACCAGCTTATCGGTTTCTACCGAACCAAGAAACTCGACCCGGCCTTCCAACTCCAGTTCAATGATATTCTTGTGCAAAATATCTGCGTAATCCTGGTCGATTGGCTTACCGGCAATCAGCAACTTCACGTCGGGGAAGCGGTCGACAATCAGGCTAAAAGCCTCAATAAGCCGGTGCAGGTTTTTTTGCACATACAAGTCCGAGACGGCCAGCATTTCCGACTCCCGGCGTCTTGCAGCTTTCTGCGGCACAAACGCCGTGCCAACGCCATGCGGAACGATATCAAGACGATGGCGCAATAAAGAAACCAATACAGCGGGACAAGACCGAGACGCGTAATTGGAGACTGAAATGATGCGCCGCGCGGCAACGATGGACATAAACGTCGCGGAATACAGAAGAAGCCAGTAAATGATTTTTGAGGGACGCTTCTCCTCGAATGCAACGCCGAGTGCGTTCCTTAGCAATATCACCGACCTTGCAGCAAAAATCGGTCCGTAGTTGGCAGGCGAAAAAACAACATCCATGTTGAGCCGCCTGGCAAGTACCGGAAGAAATATTTGTTCATAAATCAGCGTGCGCAGACGGGTATCGGGATAATGAAGATAATGAACTTTACATCCGGACAGATAATCCGAATACGTATCGTGCTGCTCTTCGTGCATCAAAATGTGCGTCTCGATTCTTACGTCTCGCGCAAGCAATGGTAAAATGTTTCTAAGATACGTTACGCCGCCGCCGCTACGAGAGTGGATAGCGTTCACGAGAACACGGAGCGTGCGGCTTTTCGCCTGCGATCGAAGTTCCTGAAGCCTCGCAATAAGAAGCGAAACCCGATTGCCCCAGGTATGCGATTCCTCAGCGACACGAGCCGCATTCACCCCCATCCGCCTCCCGAGTTCCGGGTTTGCAGCGAGGTATAGTATCGCCTTTTTCAGTTCTTCTTTATCGTTGGGCCTAAATAGGATGCCTACGCCGGCTCCATCTTGTATTGAGGCCCGCTCAATATCTTCAACATCATGGCTGCCAGCCATGATGTCCTTAACCTGTCCGATGCCACTGGCGATCGTCGGCTTACCGGACGCCATATACTCGAATAGCTTGGTCGGCGAACCAAAAAACTCAGAGCCATCCGAATTCTCGACCGTCGGCGCGACACAAACGTCGGAAATCATGATCAATTCAGGTATTGTTTTAAAGTCGACGGCGCCGGTCATAACGACCTGGCCTCTATCGATAAAAGGTGCCAAGTCGTCCGATACCTGTGGATATTCCCTGCCATTTCCAACAAGCAGAAATTTAATGTGCTTGGTGGCCTGGTTTTCCGATGACAACAGGCTGGCTATTGCATCTGCCAGGAGCGAAGCGCCATGCCAGGCACCAAAAGAGCCGACGAAAGCGAACACCTGATCTTCAGGTAAAAAGCCGAAATTCGTCCGCAGTGATTGCCGGTATTCATTATCGAAATTCGACGATGCAAAGCGACGGAAATCGACGCCGTTCGGGCTCACCAGAATCCTCTCCTCGGGAAGACCTCTCGATAACAATTCGGCTTTGAGGGTGTTGGAAACCGTCACTATCAAATGGGAATGCCGCAAAATTGACACTTCGAGATAATCGATAATGCTAGATAGCCAGTATACTCGGCTCCAATGACTTGCCAGCCACGTCTCGCTTCCGTTGTACTCAGTAACGAGTGGCATTCCGCACCATCGCGAAACAACAACACCGGCCGTGCTTCCCACGGACAAACGTTGATAAAACACGCCTTTGAAGCTGGAACTGAGCCTGTTTTTGATATGCCTTACGATATCAAACTGAAAATTAAAATTGTTCAGTTCCCGCGGAATCGTAAAGGCATGGCTTGAATCAACGGTTTGGCTTTCGAAGTCCGCATCAACGATATCAATCCGATCATCCGTCACGCAGTCGACGTGAAACCCGTGTTCCAACAATCCGCCGATTACGCCGACCATGTGCGCATTCGCCCCGCCAGTACGCAGACCGTGCCAAAGGCTAGGCCGCAAATAAACAAAGCGCTTGGAAGTCATCGCGGCATCGTAGTCAGGCACGTTCCGTCCAAGACGGTTGAGGACCATCATCATCAGACCAATGAAGACGAGCGCGAACACCCCATGGAACAGTGCCCAAACGACTGCCCCGATGTCGACGACGCCCCGCCCAAGTCCAAACGGCCTTGATCGATTTTCAGCATCTAGAAAGAATCGCCGTGACGCCGGGATCATGAAAGACATCAGACGCAGGATCGGCAGCATGTTTCCAGATGCTGTGGGGTTCACGTAAATGATCAAGGTTTTCCAGCTTCTGCTGCGAAACTGGCGAATGAGATCCATATAACCACTATGGATCATGTTTGAAATTACAAGAGGTTTCGGCTTCTCATCAAATTGCCGGCAAACGTTTTCGAACTCGGCTTCGGGCAAGGAATACTGAGAAATAATCAGGCTTTGAGACATTCTCATCGCCCCAAGCGTTTAAAAAAAATCAACTTATCCTCGCACAAGATTGAAATTCTTCTGCTGCAAACGATCTCGCAAACGAAAGAAGACGGTAGTCTACTACGCAAATCCTCGACGCGCGACAAGTCAAACAACCGGAACGTGACCTCTGCAAAAGATTCCCGGTGCTGGAAATCAATCCGCTCGTTTATTCGCAGACTTTTTCTTGGGAGAGTTCGGTTGCACCCACAAGTCTGAACTGCGAAATCATGATTTCTCGGATATGCTTCACCGAGTTGAACATCATCACATCGATAATGGACAAGTTCTCGACAAACGGCCTCCTGCCTTGCTCATAAGCACTCGTCTCGGGAAATATAAACTGCAAGTCAATTGAGCGTTTCGCAAACGCCTCCTCATCATAAAGCGCCACACCGTTTTGGGGATTTATGTAAACGTCTGCATCAAGAGCATCGCAAATGGCGACAACGCGATCTTGCCCTTTTAACGACGAGCAATGATCGATTGTCGACGAGGTAATAAATGGCGTCGTCAAACCCAGGAAAGAACTGGTTTCACCGAGAGAGTTAGCAATAAACTTAAACAAGTTACGGTCGTCATACCGCACGATCCTCTCAATCAATTTTATCGTCTCGGCGTAATATGGGGCACCGGCATACGCTGCTCTGAGACGGCGAAGAAACTTATCGGCGTCGAAATCAGCCGAAACGGCACGCTCAAAAATATTCAAGTGATCGGATGCCTGCTTCAACGGCAACGAGAAGGTAACAGGCCCTTTGGCACCAAGCATACGATTGCGATTGATCCAACCTTTCTTGGTATATTTAATATTGTCGTAAATGACGAACTGATCGACGCAGGCGATAAGCTGAAAATACCCGATATACGGAAAGAAATACGGCTGCATGATCGCGACGCGTTTTGTCATGGAGAACAACCTCTTCGGTGTTCAGCTAATGGCAATTGGGCTCAGAACCACGTAACGTCTTCAGCAAGTATGTGGATTTCAAGAAGAATTTTATTCGCTAGGTGAAATCCGGACGAAAATTACGTTACACATCAACCGCCTTTTTATTTTAAAAGCGTACTCCGGCTGCCACCAGAAAGTCTTGGATCGATATATTAAAATGAAAAGCCAACAAACAACTGATGCCACGGCCTCTCCGCATGAAATGAGTGCGGACGCGCAGTCGGAATATACTCTCAGCGCAATGGAAATCACGCCCGAGGTTGCGGAAGTCAGCTTCTGGGTCAAATCCCGCAATCGCGTTTTCGGCGAACTCATCAACACCGAGTGCGCCCGCCAATCACTCTCGGCATTCTTTGAGATAGGATGTGCGACCGGCAGTTTCTTGCACTACCTAACTGAGAATTACCCGGCCCTTCAGGTTTCTGGCTCCGACAACATGGATGAGGCTGTGGCCCTTGCGCGAAAGATTAATCCACAGCTGGATATCCATTACCTCGATGCCAAAAGAATCGATGAAAAGACAAACCTTTCAAGCATCGGCGCCTTCGACATTCTTGAACACATTTCGGACGACGAGGCTGTGATCGAAAAAGTTTATCGCGCTCTTCGCCCTGGAGGATTGTTTTTCATTTCCGTTCCGCAGCACCGGTTCATGTGGAGTGAGCTTGATATCAAGATCAAACATAAACGCAGGTATAGCCGAAAAGAGCTTCGGCAAAAGCTGACCCATGCCGGCTTCGAAATCGACTATATGACCTCACTCGTTGTGCTTCTGTTTCCGGTGATGGTCGCACACCGGAAGGCCATTGAGTTTCTCGTTAAACGTGCTCCGACAAAAAATAGCCCGCCCGCCGCATCCGAAGACATCAGCAAATTTGTTCTATTTGGCCAACTCTCGAATACGCTCTTGAACTGGGCAATGCGGTTGGATGAGTGGCTTATCAAGAAACGCGTGTCACTGCCTTTTGGTGGCACATTGATAGCCGTTGCACGAAAGCCTTCCGAGTGAAGTTTCCCTCATGAATCTGCCTGAACCCGGGGCAAATTGACTGGACATTACCCAAATTTTTATACGCGGGTCGCGTTGAAAATGTTAGGGTCGGCGGCCGGGCGAACGAGCGATGAGATCAAGCGTTAGCAGATAACCTTCCACGTTTACCGTTCATTTTAAACAAGGCTAGACATGAAGATTTCTTTTGTTATCGCTGTTTATCGGAATGAAGAATCTATCAAAGAGACCGCAAACAGAATCAAGAATCTTTTCTCATCTGATCTGAAAAACTATGAGTACGAGATAATTTTCGTCGACGATGGATCGGATGATGGCTCGCTTAACGAAGCTCTTGCTGCCCGCGAACAAGACCCATCCGTAAAAGTCATATCGTTCACCCGAAATTTTGGCCAAATGGCAGCGATCACCGCAGGCTTAAAAAAAGCCAGCGGTGATGCCGTAATCAATATCTCTGCGGATCTTCAAGATCCGATCGAACTCGCACGTGATATGATTAAACAATGGGAAGGTGGCTCTGAAATTGTCATTGCGTACAGGCAAAAACGGTCTGACCCGTTTTTGTCACGTGTATTTTCCCGACTGGCATACGGCGCACTTCGATTGTCCGTTCCCCAATTGCCGAAAGGAGGGTTTGATTTCGTACTTATTGATAGGAAGCCGCTAGACATATTCAACTCGGTCGAATACCGGAACAGATTTTTTCAAGGGGACCTGTTGTGGGCGGGCTATAGGATGAGTTTTATTCCCTACGAGCGTCTTCGTCGGGAATTTGGTGTTTCGCAGTATAACTTTACGAAGAAGCTCAAGAACTTCCTGGATGCTTTTCTCGATTCATCCTTCTTGCCGATCCGGTTCATGTCATTCTTTGGCATCATAACCACGCTCTTGGGCATCCTATACGGGCTGAGCGTCGTTTATGTCTGGTTACAAGGGGGGACACCTTTTGAGGGTTGGGCGCCGATTGTAATTTTGTTGTTAGTGATCGGAGGAGCGATCATGCTGATGCTCGGAATCATCGGCGAATATGTATGGCGTATTAATGATGAAGTACGGAAACGCCCAAACTATGTCGTCAGGGATGAATTTTTGTAACGGCTTTCAAGACTCTAACGGGCAAAGCCATGAATACCCTTCCTAAGATAGTCGTTAATGTATGTGCTTCCGGCGGCGGCGGTAATTTTCAGGCTATATTGGATGCCCAGCCGAGTTTGGCTATTACCGTTAACAGACTAATAGTAGACCGCAACTGCGGCGCGATCGATCGTGCAGATAAGTGTGGGATCGAAGTCATACGTTTGCAGTCCAGTGCGAAGAGCGACGCAGAACATTTTGCCACCGAGCTTGCCGGCGCCATATCAACAGACGCTGACCTCATCGTCTTGGCCGGGTTTCTTTCGATCATTCCTCAAGAGTTCTTCAAACTGTGGAACGGGCCTATCATAAACACACACCCTTCTCTTTTGCCGAAACATGGCGGCATTGGAATGGTTGGCGAGAGAGTGCAACAATCCGTCATAGATTCTGGCGACTCAGTAGCCGGGTGCACGGTGCACTTCGTCAACGAGATCGTCGATGGTGGCGATATACTCAGCCAGAAGGTCATTCCCGTGAAAGACGGTGAAACCGCCTGGGATCTTGGGGGCAGAGTTTTCAAAGAGGAAAATGCGTTGCTGGTTTCCGCAATAAAAATTCTTTGCCACGATATTATGCTCTCTAAACAACATTGAATTTCGAACACATGAAATGGATAAAAAAAGGAAAGATTTTCGATCCTGTCGACTTTCCAAAAAGACCAAGCTGGATGTTCGGTTTTGCGCAAGCGCCAAACGTGCTGGTTTTGGACGAATTGGTCCGCATCTATTTTTGCACGCGCCCTCAACCCGATGAGAATATGAACTATGTAAGCAGAGCAGCTTACATCGACGTCAATCGAAGCAACTTATTTGAAATAGTGAATATTTGCGATGAGCCCATATTGCCATTGGGTGACTTGGGCATGTTTGACGAGTTTGGCACCTATCCGGTAAGCGTTTGCCGAAACCGTGAGAGGATTATATCGGTCTACGGTGGCTGGACACGCTGCGAATCGGTACCGTTCAATATTTCCCTTGGACTGGGCGAGAGCTTTGACGGCGGACAGACTTTTAAAAAGGCTGGGCCGGGCCCAATACTATCTCATACAGCAGACGAACCATTCGTCGTTACATCACCTAAACTGCGATATTACGGTGACACATGGTACTTAGCGTACACCGCAGGCAAGAAGTGGTTCATTGACGGCGATGGACGTGCGGAAATAATTTACAAAATCAGATTGGCGTCTTCACCTGACCTCAAGAATTGGCAAAGGTTCGGAAACGACATCATCTCAGACGTGCGTGGTGCTGACGAAGCCCAAGCCTGTCCCGACATTTTTTATCATCAAGGCGATTATCACATGTTTTTTTGTCATCGCGATGCCACCGGGTTTCGCGACGACAAATCAAGAAGCTATAGACTGGGATATGCCCACTCATCAGATCTTATGAACTGGTCGAGAAATGACGACCTTTTGACTCTTGATGTGAGTGAGAGCGGTTGGGACTCTGAGATGGTTGCATATCCGACGGTCTTTGAACTCGATGGCAATATTCATATGATTTATGGAGGGAACGGAAACGGCAAGACAGGCTTTGGACTTGCAACCCTCGAGGGCCAGGTTCTCCGATGAGAATCTTGAAGCGTGGCAAGGTATTTGATCCCAGAGAGTATTCTTTGCCAGCAGGATTGAGTCTTTATGCCAAATCCCCTCAAGCCGTTGTCTTTGACGATTTTGTCCGGGTCTATTTTTCATCACAACGAGTAGACTCGCAGGACAAGTGGCTCAGCGTTCCAATTTTTGCAGATTTTAACAAAAATTTTTCCAAGGTATTGCGTGTTGCCGATGAACCCGCAATCAACCTTGGCAGCTTGGGGCATTTCGACGAACACGGCATTTTTCCGTTTAATGTCGTTCCCCATCACAATGGGTTTCGCGCTTATACATCCGGATGGAGCCGGCGAAAGGCAGTATCGATCGATATGGCCATTGGATTGGCACATAGCGATGATGGCGTTCACTTTGTAAAAGTCGGCGATGGCGGACCTCTACTTTCCGCAAACGTTGACGAACCCTGCCTGGTTGGCGACCCATTTGTTATGGTCGATAACGGGTTTCATCACATGTGGTACATCTACGGCAGCAAATGGATGCGCCGGCGACCTGAGGAGGCACCTGAAAGGTTTTATAGAATTGCATATGCGGCATCAAAAGACGGCATCGAATGGCACCGCGACAGCAAATACATCATTCCAACAAGACAAGCAGACGAATGCCAGGCCTTGCCGACGGTCTTCAAACGGGATGGCGTTTTTCATATGTTTTTTTGTTACAGAAATGCCTTTGGATTTCGCGATGACCCGGAACATTCTTACCGTCTAGGATACGCATTCTCTGATGATTTAAAGGTTTGGCATCGCGACGATGACGTTGAAGGCTTGACCGTCAGCGAATCAGGCTGGGATTCACAGATGATGTGCTATCCAAATACCTTTAAAATTGATGATACATACTTCCTTCTTTACAATGGGAATGACTTTGGAATGTATGGGTTCGGTATTGCCGAAGTAATATTCTGAAATAATGGTGGCACTATGAACAAAAACTTCAACAACGAAATAATAGACAACGAAGAAAGGAATTATTTTTACGGTTTTGATTTTGACGTGATGCACCCGTTCATGATCAAGTCATTTAAGCCCCATATAATTGACGGCAGCATGCTTGAGCTTGGCAGCTATACGGGCCAATTCACAAGAAGATTACTTGAGCTATCTAATGACATAACGTGCGTCGAAGGTGCAGATAGCGCAATCGAACAAGTTGACAAAGATGTCGCCGATCAGGTGCAAATCGTCAACGCGTCGTTTGAAGAAGCTGTTCTTGACCGAAAATTCGACAACATCATCCTGACCCATGTTCTCGAGCACATTGAACACCCGGTCGACGTCTTGACGAAAATAAGAACGAACTGGCTTGCTGAAGGCGGGCGGTTATTCGTTGTCTGTCCGAACGCAAATGCCCCTTCTCGTCAGATCGCGGTTAAAATGGGTCTTATATCTCACAATTCAGCAGTGACCGACGGCGAAGCAGCCCATGGCCATTATTGCACCTACTCATTAGATACTCTCGAAAGAGATGTGACCGCGGCTGGATGGAACGTTGTTCATCGCTCAGGCATATTTTTCAAAGCCCTTGCAAACTTCCAATGGGACCGATTGTTACAAACCGACATTATTTCAAAAGAGTATCTAGAAGGCTGCTACGCATTGGGCCAGCAATACCCGGACTTGTGTTCCAGCATTTTTCTTCTTTGTGAACAAGGCGATGCGTGAACAAGTGCTTAACAGCCCTTGGTTTTGGAGAAGGTATGCCGTATTGAAAGCACTCCTCTAGGACGAGCCGTGAATAAATCCCTGCGCTTTTTTATTTTCTCGCTTTAACGACGTCTGTTGATCAAGTCATTGCGTGAAATTTTTGATAAGGAGCCGGTAATTAGAAAGGTCATCAATACAACCTTTCTGTTTCTGCTTAGCCTGTATGCCTATACGGCGGCCGTCGATTATATCGACCACCAACGTGCGCAAGGGGTGCAACCGTTCTTTTATCAATCATATTATGAGCCGGCAGTACTCGTCGCATGCGGGTATGAATTCGGTACGCTTTCCTCCCAACGCCCCGCCTCCCTTGACCAATTCCTCAAATTAAAAATATCGACTTTCGATTGCGCGGACCTGCCGGAAAACCCGCAAATTTCGGAACCACAGTTCCTTAGGCAATGGATTTACATGATGCATGCCGCGGCTGCCACTTGGACCGTGTTGGGGGTCGATTGGACGGCGATCGATAAACTCGCAGGCGCGTTCGTAGCCGTTTCCGTCGCAGCATTGTACGGCATATTCCAGATATTCCTACCGCTCCCGATCGCCGCAATAGGAGTCCTCGCCGTCATCAAGGCGCATCACTTCGTCGAGTTCGCGCCCTACTTTAGAGACCTCAGCAAAGCACCGTTTATCCTATTGTCGCTGCTGTGCATGACTTTGATCGCAAAACAGAAAGCATGGCGGTTTCCCATTTACGTACTGGCATGTGCCATAGGGCTTATTGTCGGCATCGGCGTCGGCTTTCGACCGGATGCGATGATTGCGCTGCCACTCGCAGCATTTGTGATATTTGCTTTTCCCGACGGTTGGAATCCGAAACTCCTCACGCAGAAACTTCTGTGCTGCGCGCTTATGGCAATCATTTTCTGGCAAGTATCGGCTCCGATACGCCAAGATGCCGAGGAAAGCGGGAGTTGCCGATACCACTGGGCTTTACTCGGGTCAGGCTATCCTTTCTCCGGCCCGCTGGGCATTGAGCAAGGCAGCTTCGGGATGCTTTACCAATTCAACGACCAACTCGTGTATGGCGTCGTACAAGCGCATGGAAGCCGTGTTTTTGCAAAAGACGCCATCAGATATTGCGGGCCCGAGTACGACCTGGTCAGCGGCGACCTATTCCAACGCTTAGTAACGACATTGCCGGCAGAATTTCTAACCCGCGCACTATCGTCGATGCGTGAAATCGTTACGGCCAAACACGTTCCCTACGTCGACATTGGCAAGTATACGATTTTAGCTCTCATGCTGGCATTCATATACGTTCTGTTTCTGCGAAGCCCCCGGCGTGCCATCGCAGTTGCCTTTTGCGTGGTTTTCCTGCTTGGCTACCCGGCAATCCAATTCCACCCTAGACACTATTTCCATATCACTTTCATTCCGCTTCTCATGGGCTTGATCGTGTTGATCGCCGGTTTCAGATTCACCTTAGACAAGCTTTATGAAAAGCGAAGCCTGGTGGCGGCGGTTTCCGACCTGATCGCGGACATTCAAAGGTGGTCGAAGTCCAGAAAATACCGGCGCCGCTCGCTTCTGTTCATTGTGCTCTTATTGTTACCAACGAGCGCCGCAATCTTTGCGTCACGACATTATCAATCGATCAAATTCAATGAACTTGTCCAAAAATATGATAGCTACGACTGGATTGACGTTGATCCAGAGTCCGAGGCATTCAACTCTCAGGTTCCTGAGGTCGTTTCTTTACTAAGGATCAGGATCGATCGCACAAAATGCCAGTCGTCGGGTAAAGGTATCGAAATCGCGTACAATACCACGGATCCGAGTTGGCAGCTCGACAGGCCTTTATCGTCACTCTCCGGAGAAAACAATCCGATAGATGGCACCTATTATGTCCAAGTTTTCAACACGATGAAAACTCAGGGACTGCGTTTAGCAATGCCCGACGAGTTTCGAGATTGCGTCGTGGGGGTGTCTGCCGCCGCCCCAACTAACAACCAAGACTTATGGCTCGACATGCAAACGATGAATGGCCAAGTCGTCCGTCCTTATTCGACATTCCGGTAAACGGGACAAATTCATCTGAACGCAATTTGGATAATATGATCCGTATCCGATTCCGTTAACTCCGGATACAACGGCAAACAGACGATCGAATCGGCCGCCGCGCGGGCATGCTGTAATGAAAAATCCTGCTCTGTCGCATTTTTCCTGATGAAATCGTAGTCGCACGCCAGAGGATTAAAATACCTTCGGCAATCGATGCCACGTTCCTTCAATCGCAAGACCGTTTCATAAGCCGTTGTGCCGAATTCGGGCAAAACGCGCACGGGGTAATAAAGGAAGTTATGCCCATCCGTGTCACCGTCGATAACCGCTGAAACCCCGTTAATCGGTTCCAGCAAATTATCGTAACGCCCCGCCACTACTTTTCTGGCCGAGATCGTCTCTTCCAACATAGGGAGTTGCGCCAGCCCCATCGCAGCACAAATTTCGTTCATTTTCCCGTTTAGCCCTACGCCAGCCAGGTCATCGTTACCCAGCCCGAAATTCGCCAGGCTATCCAAATTCCGCTTCAAGTCGACATCCTCGCAATACACGGCCCCACCTTCGAAGGTGCTGAACCCCTTGGTCGCGTGAAAGCTGAGCACCGACATATTCCCGTGCGAGACGATTGAGCGACCATTGTATCGTCCCCCCATGGTGTGGGCGGCGTCATAAATAACCTTCAGATTGTGCCGCTCCGCGATGGTGGAGATTTTATCGATCTCGCACGGCCGACCGAACAGATGTACAGGCAATATCGCAACAGTATGCTGCGTAATCGCGCTCTCGATTGCGTCCGGATTTATGTTCAGAGTCTCTGGATCGACATCCACAAAAACAGGCGTCAAGCCAGCCCATAAAATAGCGTTCACCGTTGCGATGAACGTGTAAGGAGTCGTTATAACCTCACCGTGGACACCCAACGCCTTCAATGCCAGCATCAACCCGGTCGTGCAGTTGTTGACCAGAGCAATGTTGCCGACCCCCAAATAATCTTCCAGAGCCGCCTCAAACCGATTGTGAATCGGCCCGAAGTTAGTCAGCCACTTGTTATCCCAGATTTCATCCATAAGCGCGTCAACGTCGCGACGCGATGGTAGCGTGGGGCGAGTCAGATAATATTTCTTGGACACTCTTTGTTTTCCAAAGTTACTTCCACTTCCGGGCATTCAAAAATCCCTGACGCATTCGACCGAGTCTCAACGTTGGCTTCGGTCAATCGTCGCCGCTTACAATCAGTGCCGCGTCGCGTCCAAACTAAGGACGCTTCTTCACACGCCCATCACGCTTAACCCGTTAAAGCAGGCCAGCAAATGTATAAACTCTCTGCGATACCTGCATTCAAGAATTTAATCGCCCCCCTGCACTTCGTTCAAAATTCTCAGGCGCCGCATTGCGACATGATTTTCTGGCGCGAGATCAGCGCCGGCGGTGACTCGGAAATGCTTGGGTGTTTGCTCAGATGCTCTTGATCCGGCCTCGGCAGCTCCCCTGAATTTATACGGCTCTGGACGATCGGCAAAAGTTTCTGGAAAGTCACCCAAGCGCGCAACCTCAAGCCGTCTTCGTTCATATGTATCGCATCGTTAAACAATCGCGGGTCCATCGGGAACCCTGTCGCGACATCTATGAACGCAATATCCCGTGATTGCGCATAGGCGTGGAAGACCCTGTTCTGAAAATCAGCCATGCGTCGAAAATGGGCGTAAGGGATCGGCCAATACGTTTCATTCAGTTGCCGCCAGATCGCAATGTTCTTTTTGGGATCCAGGACCATTCCATCTTCGACCATCCAGATGAACGACGATAAGACAAATGTCGAGCCGCGCCGTTTAACCTCTGCACGAATACGATCGAGATCCGATAAAATGGTATTCAGTTGCACTGGCAATTCATCGGTATCGATATCCGGTTCGAACTCATTCAGACCTTGAGGCCAGTTGACCGTATAGCTCCCTTTATAGGGTTCAGCACCGTCTTTACTGTTAAAACGGTCCCACACAATATACAGCCGTCTCAGCGTCGCAGAATAATTCTCAAACGGTCGCAGCTTCAGGTACCTCACAATTTTGTTCGAGAGCAATTGGCTATCGAAATCCAAATATGAAATCGGATAAAACTGATTGGACCCCTCATAGTATACGGTGAAATCCGGCTCGAGCGGCGACACTTCATTCACGAAAGCGGCGGCTATAGAAGGCGACGCAACGCCTGCACGCCCGGCATTGATGACCTCGAATTTCAGTTGCAGAGAATTTTCTCTCGCCCAGATATTTAGCCAATGGACGACATACTCGGGGTATGAATATTTAACGCCGAATGCATTCACCGTTGTCGACGCCCCGACAAAAGCGATCCGCACCACGTTATCGGGCTTGTTCAATTGAAGCGCCGGACCACGAAACCCGAACGCATTCGCCTTGAACCAAACACTGTATGTCATATTCGGAATATGACGAAACAGCGGATAAATCGAATTATCCCGTGGATCAAAGGTGAAAAACGTATCCAGAATCCCAAGGGAACCTAGCGTTCTTCCCTTACATAGAGACTCTTTGAGATAGTTTTTGTTCCACCAGTAAAAAGCGCCATACGGATCGGATGGATATTCTTTCAGCCTTCGCAACGTTTCTTCTGAGGCCCGTGCCGGGAGAGGTAGTGGCGGTGAGAGCCAAAACCAATCGCTATTCACGCCTGGGCTCGTCAATCGATCACGTGCCGCCGTCAGGATTTCTTCGCTGGATTCCCGTTCATTCGCCATGGCCTCGGCGTTCGGCGCCTGAAACGTGGATGTTTTTACGAGATGGAACGATGTGAGTTCAAAATCGTCAATGTATCTGATCAGCAGTTCTCCGGTAATCAAAGAGATAAAGACGGATACTAAAATCAGCAGCGAATATTTCATGAAATTATGAATGATCGAACGCACTTCAACGCCCCTTGGAATGAAATAGATTTAACGAGCCAACCGGCATCAAGTTGCCAATAAACGGGTTACACAAAGGCGCCTTTCAGGCCTTCGATATGCGTACGATGCCACAGCACGGCATTCAAAATTGTCCATAAATGAAAGCTATGCCCCCCTGAGCCAGCCAACTGCTGGTTCAACATCCGATCAACCGTTTCATTATCGATCAACTGGCTCTTGTAGAGAACGGATTCGTGAACCAGTTCCCGGCATCTCCCTCCGAACGCCGCATCAGCGAACCACTTCTCCATCGGCGCACCAAATCCACGCTTCGTCTGATAAATCAGATCCTTGTCCATAAAACCTTCTGCCACGCGCTTAACGACACGCTTACCGAGGCCGCCATTTAGCTTGTAGGCAAGCGGTAGGCGGTTGGCGAACCGCACAACATCGTCATCCAGAAAAGGTGCACGCGCCTCCACCGAATGAGCCATCGTCATTTTGTCGACCCGCATCAACAAATGCTCGGGCAGTCGCATCCGGCTTTCCAAATAAGGTATGAGCTGCAAAATTGCCGGCTCGGCCAAGTCCCCCAAGGATTGCATGTGCGCGGCCACGATATCGTTACTGTTAAGGGTAGAGAATGCATCGTCTAGCAGACCGCGAATGGGACAATCGATTTCCTGGGCGAACAAACCTGGCGATGGTGTAATTTGATCCCTCAACCGGCCCCAGAAGGCGACGGCACCCCCCCAGAATAATTCCTCACCGCGTTTGGCACGGCCGACTATCTCAGCATCTTCCCCTGCCAGCGCATGGCCAACTAATGGCACTTTATCGAGCAGTCGGCGTAGCCGAAAACTTGCAGTGGACCGGCGGGCCGGCTCATAGATCTCAATGTACTTTTTCCGATAGTGCTCGCACCACCAATACCCCAGAAAATGCTCGTCTGCGCCTTCACCGACCTGGACGACTTTCGTTCCGCTATCGTGGACGGCTTTTGATATACGCCACAACGGTATGCATACATTGTCCGCAACCGGTTCGTCCTGGTGAAAAATAATGTCATCCAATACATCGGTGACATCATCGGGGGACATGCTGATTTTGTGGTGGTTTGTGCCATACCGGCTGGCGATACGTTCCGCGGACGAAAACTCGTTAAACTCCTCGAACCCGTCATAACCGACACTGTATGTCGATATGGGGCGATCGATCTGCTCAGCTATCAATCCGGTGATCAAACTTGAATCGACGCCACCCGACAACAGCACACCGACCGGGACGTCCGACACCATGCGACGCGTGACCGCTTGACGCATCAGACCCAGGACTTCATCCGCGGCTTCTTCGAAAGACAGGTCATCTTCGGAAAGCGTCGCATTTTTATCAGGGACAAGATCGAAATAACGATGCGCATGCGCCGCGCCGTCGCTCTCTATTGTTACCAAATGCGCAGCGGGAAGTTTGAATATGCCCTTGAACATCGTCAGTGGCGCGGGCGACACCACGAATGTCAGATAGTGCCAAAAAGCATTCAAATCCATTTCCGGCAAAACATCCGGATGCTTCAGTAGGGCCTTTATTTCCGAAGCGAACACCCACTCGCCTGAATTCGTCTTCGTGACGTATAAAGGCTTTTTACCCATCCGATCCCTAACGAGGTGAACTACCGGTTGCCCTTTGTTCCGCCCGTCGAAGATGGCAAAAGCGAACATGCCGCGCAGGCGCTCCAAACAATCGGCTCCCCACACTTCCCAGGCACGCAGCAGCACCTCGGTATCCGAATGGTCGGTCTTCCAGTCATGAACACCCAGCCGTGAAAGTTCCTCACGGATTTCTACATGATTGTAGATCTCGCCATTGAAAACGATCGACATCGTTTCATCGCGGTTCGTCATGGGCTGATCCGCAGCCGATGAAATATCGATAATCGTCAGCCGACGATGTCCAAAAATGCAGTCTTTCGTTGCAGACTGCCATGCGTCGGCACTATCCGGTCCCCGATGGATCAAGGTATCGCGCATACGAGCGATTACCGACGGTGGAACCGTCATTCTTCCGGGGTGAAAGGCGCCGACGAAACCGCACATGAATTACAGCGCCACCATTTCAACTAAGATCGTCGATCCGCCGCTCGCATTATACCCACCATACATACCGATATCCTCGTAACGGAGGTATTCAAGTCGCTCCACTTTGAAACCAGCAATTGAAGCGCCATGCGTCAACGAGAGTTCGTCTAATTTCCAATAGTGAGCAGGCATGGCATACCAACGCGACATCCCATCAGGAGGCAATAAAGCAAAAAGTCTGCCGCCGACGCGCAGAACTCGCCTAATCTCTAAAAGCAATTTTTTCGGATCATAAGAATGTTCAAGGGTATTATCGGCTACAACCGTGTCAAATACCCCATCCGCGATGGGCAGGTCGTGCATATCGCTAACAATCGAAATGGCGCCCTTGCTCTGGCATGACCTTGTCTGCGCTAACGTTAAATCGAGCGCAACATAGAGCGATGAGCGGGACTTTAACTGCTCAACTGTTAATCCGAAACCCGCCCCTATCTCCAACACTTTCCCCAGCTTCCCATCTATCCAATCAATAAAGGCAAGACCATCTGCAGAGAGCTCTGCACGTTCGCCATTGAATTGGTACGCATGCGAATCAAGCTGGAGGCTTCGTAGATCGCTTAAGTTCTCCGTTGATAAAGTGTCTTGAACCTCTCTCAAGTAGCAATCTGCATCGACAGGACGAAACCAGTCCGTTTTTTCCAAAGAAGTCATGAACTTCGTAAGGCCCCTCAATGAATTGGCGCCAACATCCAATAACAATCCCTGCGCTCGTCCCGGCGACGCCCAGTTATGCACGACATACGTCTGCCAGAATTTGCTGAGGCTCGGGCACTGATTAACCGAACTTCGATAGTAATCCTGAAGCTCTGTGTCTAGCACGCGCCCAATTCTCGCAACTAGGGCAATATATGGCCAGTCAATCGGTAGAGTGTTCTCCAAGGACGCATTCTCGCGCACCCCGTTAAAGAATCTCTTCTGCGTATCCGGCCGTGGATCAAAAAGCCGGAGGAACGGAACATAAACAGGATTCCGCCTTTTAATAAACGCTTCCCATTTTTTACATAATTTAAGCATAAGCCTGTCGACAATATGCACTCGCGTAATAATGATACAAGCAACGACTCCGGTTACTACTCGACGAAGCTTATCCAGCATTTGAAAACTGTATGGCGTTCTTGGAATTCTAACGAGCCCCCGAGTATCGGGCCCATTACTGGGGCATCTGGGATCAATTTCAATTGACCTATAACCGAATCGCCATGTTAGCGCACGAACGGCTTGCCACCTCTTATCCATTTTCGGTGAGGCTAGGATACTGAGATCAAATTCAAAATCGCCTTCAGACGCGAAGCGCTCAACAATCTGCCAATGCGCTGTATTGAACACCCCGTCCACCAGTAACGTACGAATATTTAATTCATCTCCAAAACGCCTCCTCAATTTTCTGACAAAATTTAAAATATTAGAGCCATTTTCTAAAATATCTATTTGGACTCTAAATCCAACCTCGATACCCGCCCCAGTCACCAGGACCAATTTCTCGATAAATGCCGTCAGTTCATCTACCCCTTCTTCTCCTGACAATTCAATTAGATGAAAGGCTCTGCGCACTGGTACCGGTGTGTTTTTTAGAGCGGAAAAATAACGTTGATCTTCAAATGGCGACCATGTGATAGCCGCAGACAGCATTTGACGCCGCCTAATTGCATGTCCTGTTATTTCAATGCAGTCATTTCTTAGCGACGTCTCGATATTTGTCACAGTTCCTTCCAGAGCCACAATCTGAACGACCTGCTCGTCAGCCAGAAAAGGATCCACGTCAGTGCTAAACTTTAGAGAATATCCGGCACCATCCGGTAATTGACGAATACGCTGCAAGGACAGCCGAAAATCACGTGGCAGAAACACCTCGGCACATCCGTGAATATCGCGCAAATGCTGTATAATCATACACTTAGGTTTATCTTCTTGAGTATGCGACGGATAAAATTAGAATAATTCTATTGTCAGCCACATTGTTTGTGAATATATCTCCAGGCTAAATAAAAATCTGGAATTCGGAAGAAGGGTATTAGCGAACAATTCTCCAAGATTTTTTTACAGGGAAAAGACGTGCGCCTATACTTGAAAATATTTTTATCGAATAACATATCGACTTATAAACACGGATACGTAAGGGGCGCTTTTTTAAGCGATCTTCCAACATGCTATAATCAAAACATCTTACAATACCGAATTCTGAATTATGAGCCATAAATACGCCGGGGTTTTTCTTGAGGATACCACTAATGACGGCCTCTATTTCCACCTTCACCAAAACACCGAAGGCATCATAGGTACTTAAAGTCGCCCATAATTGAATATCCCTTGATGCCAAGGACTTCTTAATATCCTTGTAATTTACTATTCGGTGATACTCTCGCTCGCCTGTGTTCTCGTTTTTTAAATTGTTCAGCACCTCTTGAAACGCAGGTTGCGCAAACAATACAACAGTCGATCCAGAAGCTATACTGCACCATGCTTGTATAGCCTTTTCTGCATCATCAACAAAGCCATCGCACACCAAGCCTATCCTCAGGCCATAGCCCGAATTGCATAAATCTCTCACATCTTCAAAAAAGCAAGGCTTGGGAAGTCGTTCTGCTAACTTCATTTAATCGCCTTACCCCAAAGAAAAAATCCCCACCGGGATTCAAGCCATCGACGCGTTCGTTTATCATCAGGCACACCTACCAAGGGCATTTGTTCATTGCTCAAGCAACTCGTTTGAAAGCTGATTTCACTAAAACCTGAAAAAATCCATCGCAGATCCTCCGGTCCGTAATGATATACACGCACATAACCGGGGCCATCTGTGTACCAATCATTGACCGTCTCTTTTCCAAGAACGGCATCTTCGTTCAACGTCCAACCGTAGTACAATCGGGTCTTAATCCAATAGTGGATGCTTTGCTTATTATAAAGCATGATCGTGACTGACCCGCCCGGGCGAAGAACGCGCAAAATTTCGGCCATCGCTACTTCTAATTCCGGCACCAAAAGTAGCACACCACAGGAATAGACGTGATCAAAGCTTTCATTTTCAAAGGGAAGGTTTGTTGCGCTCCCGTTGGCAATGCATGAATCTAGGTCAAATGTCCGCAAGAAATCTCGTGTCATCCGACAATGCTTTTCGGTCAAGTCGATCCCCCTGATCGCTGCACCGTTCTTCGCAAACATAAAATGATCCGAGCCCTGCCCGACGCCAATCTCAAGTACGTCGCGTCCTGAAAACTGATCAAACTCGGCAATTCTGGGAATTTCAGGATACATCCCGTAGCGCTGACGAAGCGCCGATTCATAGTATTCAACGGTGCCGACTTTGAGGCTTTTATCTATGTACCTCTGGGCAAGTTCATTGCTTGAGTTAGAATAATAACTAACGACTCTTTGAAAAATATTTTCATTATTACCCATTAACGGAAACCCTTTTCCCCCGCCTAGCTCAAGGGCTTTAAGCTGAGAAACTGCACAATATTGTCCTCTACGGGCAGCTTGAATTCCTGAATATCTCTTGTCTCAACATTAACCGCTAACAGGCTCCCCAGGTCAGGCGCACCTAAGAGATACAATGAGCCACACAAGTGTTGGGCATCGTGCATCCAGCGCGACGCGGTTTCATACCCTCCCCTAACGGACCCGTTTAGATCGGTCAAAACCAAACGTCCGCGGCAGCTATCCGAAAAGTATATTGTATCCGCACCGGCGACCCGCCGAGCCCCATGCGCCCCGACATACCCAGTCAGGACCCTATCATAGGAACCGTCTTCGCCGAAACAGCCGACATCCCCCTGGATAAGAGTCGTCACCCAGATATTTCCAAACTCATCCGGGAACGCAGCGTTTAAATGACCTAGCTGCAAATCATTGTGAATGTAATGATCTTTTAAATTAACTGTTTCGGTTAATTCGTAATTTTCGCCATAAATACTTTTTGGAAGCCTCATTCGCCTCTTAACGGTTCTCCTTTGCCCGTCGAGCACCAAAACTGCGTCCGCAGCGGAGGACGAAACGACGAAGTCCCCATGTTTATCCTCAAAAATCGTATGCAGGCCGGCAAACCAATTGTCATCGACGACATCTGTGCTTGCGTCATTCCTGTCCCAGTCGGGCATAAACTCGACACGGTCCTCGTAACAAATCACAAGCGTATTGCCGGAAATGATGCCGTGTTGAATTTTACCGTTCCCAACAACTTTCTTTATGAAGCGCAGTTGGATGTGATGTTCGCTGCCAGATACGTGATATACGCTGAGAGATCCATCGTAAGAGGCGTGGCCGTCAAGCAATGCGGAAAGGTCGGACAGTCGCGGCATGCTCTCCAATCGGCTTTCATCCGAATACCTTGATTTTAAAGCGTCATAGCTACAACGAGAATAGTCCACCGGCCTGCTAGACGTACTGACCAGCAACAAATGATCAAGTTTCAAATTACATTCTCCGATGAAGGATAAGTACTAGTCTAGGACGAGACCGTTTTCACACTGAAAACGCATTCACTTAAAATGCCGAGCAATGATTAAACGCTTCTCATGAAACAACGTAATGCCGAGTTCTAGTTTTCCATCGCCGTCATAATCTGTGACCAATCCGATGCGCGGTGTTGGCAAATCGAGTGTCGCAACATGCTGAAATTCGCCCGATATTTTTTTGAACAGCTGCAGACCGCCAAGATGACTTCGCTCATCCAAATTCAAGCCGTTTCCATAATTCAGAACCGCCAGCTCATCAACACCATCACCGTCTAGATCACCAGCGACGACATCTGTCGTATTAATTCCCACATCGAACCAGGCGTGGTTCACTAAATCGCCATCATCATTAATATCGGCATAGAACACGGACCCTTGATAAGGTGTCGTAACATTTCTCGGGTCTCCGCCCCATAAACCGACAGCTAATCCCATCTCCTTGTTTTTACCGAATGTACCAATGGCGATTGACGACCGGCTCAATCCCCCGATATCCGTCATCGAAACGGCGTGAGTCTGATTATCAGCACCACATACGACTTGAGCTAACTTAGGGGACAAACGAGACGCCGAATAGAAAACAGCATCATTTCCCTGGATATGACCAGATATCCCAACTGGCTCAAATCCGTCTTCCAGGGGAATTAATACCGCCGGCATACGCCATTCGACGTCATCGCTGGACTGATACAACAGGGCAATCAGTGACGCATCCCGGTCGGCAACGGCGATCCACCTGCCTAACTTCCCACCATCCAGGAAGGCTGAATTTCGCGCCCCCTGAATCCCACTGCGGCTGTAGAGAATACGAATTTCGGCTTTTTCTATTCTTATCGCCGAATTCGATTTCGATCTATCCAGTATTAGGTCAAGCGGAATAGTCCCAAAGCCTGTCATGCCGAAATGGGACGCGACATCCTGCATGTGAAAAAAACTTACCCCTAGGACTGTCTCCGTCTTGGTTTGAATAGCCTGCACATCTATCGGCGTACTAAATTCTGGGAATAAAAGGTCACATTTCCAAGCTAATGAAGCGCCAGGATGCTCGCGCTCTAATACGGTCACTGAATCGTCACCAGCATTGGCAACGAAAACGTATAAGGTGTCGCCTCGCGTTAGCGTCGTAATAGACCTTGCCGCGTATCCAATTTCGACTGCCTCGACTATGCCATAACCATTGCCGGGTTCCGCAACCTGACGGGCAATTTCAGCTTCCAGGTTTTCTAGCAATATTCGTGGCTGCACCTCACGGCGCCAGCGCGCGAGTTCTGCGCGCTCCGATCTTTGCAATATTATTGTTTCCGCGGCCGATCTATCCCCATGCGTCTCGAGCTCCAGGCTTGAGAGCGTCGCGGAAATGGGCCCAGCACCTGCAACATTGCCGGCACTGACGATCAACTCTACAAGAGTCTTTTGCGTGACCGGAACAACTACATGCAATTGCCCATCCGAAGCATCGATAGGCTGGGAAACGATCCAGTTATCTTGCCTGACATCAAGCACGCCAAGAGAACATGCGCCTTCAGTTGTCGCCACATTGAGCGAAATTTCATGCACGCCAGGCCGCAGGACGAATGGGGGACTTCGAAGCAAATAACCGTTTTCAATTTCAGGTACGGAAAAGTCGATGGCGTAGCGTGTATGATCGATTTCGACGCTTACGCCTTCTTCAGCACGCCACAGCGAGATATCTCGCGGATCATTATTGCGACACTTAAATGAAGTGAGGAATAATATTCTAAAAAAAGAGAGTATGTTCACATTCAATCTCTATTAAATATAGTATTTGATTATTTAATACCCTCTTCACCGTGAACATCCACAGAGTCGACGGTCCATCGCGCAGGATGAATAAACGAAAGCCCGTCTATCAGCATATTTCCCGTTTGTGAGACGGATATATGATACCCTCTCAAATGATGATCGAGTAGCAAAGGGTTCACAGTAAAATAGTGCGCTCTATTTGCATCGTCGTAACCGCCTTCTCCCATAGCCACAACATTAATAACATATTCACCGGGCCCCAACCGCAAGGGATCAAAAGACGCTCGAATTTCGCCCTCTCGGCGATCTGCTGCATTGAATTTAACCCCGGACAGAATCATTCTTACGACATGAACACCATTTTTTTGGAAGCCCAATTGAATAACCGGCGAGATATCCGCGACTGCCTTAGCGATCGTATACTTCATCCGCACTTCCAACTTCCCACCAACGTTAAAAATGTTAGTTTCGGAGCCAGTCTCATCGAAAAATTGGACGTTTTGAAGCGATAGCAGTTGCGAACCGAACCTAATCGATCCATCAACTGCATCGATCTTAGAGGTTAAGGTCATCCGAGCCTTATCCGAACTCCATCCCCCCGTTCCCATCGACTGGAAAGAGGCGCGAAAGCGGCGATCAGACCGGGGATTAACAAACAAATCCACGTCAAACGCCTCTTGATGATTGTCGAAAAATTCAATTCGACAAAAAATATCAGCTTCGGGGTCGCTTAACGCCTCCTTTAATCTCTTATCATTTATGACAAAAGGGGCTTGGTGGTAGATTGAACCGTACCTTAACAAACTGCGAGATTTACGATCATCAATGGAGCGAACATCACTCCAGTTTCCGAATGTCGGATCTAGGATGACCGCACTTTTGTCCGAGTTTTCTGATGAAGAGATAGATACGAGTAACTGATCTTTATTATAAAACTGGATGTTGGAAACAGAGAGGGTCTTGTTCACCGGCATCCCATCTTTTCGACGCAATCTCCCAAATACGGTGTTTAGTTTCTCCTGGCCGTTTTTCGTATCCGCATTATCAGCCATGGCAAATCGGTTTACCGTCAATTGGCGCAAACGCTTTTCTTCTTGATCGCGTATTGCAAGGCTATAATGGTTAGCGACGATGTCGGGTTTATCGTCCATCCGGATGACCCCGTCATTAATCCATATAAATCGATCACAGAGCGTAGCCGCCTTCTGGATGTCATGAGTGACAAGCAAGAGCGTAGCCCCCTGCTCGTTACAAAGCTGCCGAATTCTGCGGAAGCTTTTATTTGCAAAATAAGCATCCCCGACACTCAGGATCTCATCGATAACTAAAAGTTCGGGCTCAATCACAGTGGATGCGGCAAACATTAAACGGCTTACCATTCCCGTAGAGAAATTCCTTATAGGTTGATCAATAAACTCTTGTACCTCTGCAAACTCTACCGCCTCGTCGAGACACGCGGCGATTTCCTCTGGGGAAAGCCCCATGTGCGAAAGAAACCCATAGACGTTTTCTCGCCCCGTGAAATCCGGATGAAATCCACTTCCTAACTCGAGTAATGCGTGGATCCTTCCATTCACATGAAGTTCGCCGGCCGTGGGCTTGGAGACACCAGTTATCAATTTAAGCAAAGTGCTCTTGCCGGCACCGTTTCGACCAATGATTCCGACTTTCTCTCCGCGATAAATATTGAGGTCGATACCATCTATAGCCAAATGCTCCTTATATCGGCCTTTGTTTTTTGACAGAAGGCCGAGGGCATCCAGCACACGGTAACGAGACCGAGTATAAAGGCGATAAGACTTTCGCAGTCCTAGAGCACGGATGACGATTTCATCATTCATTATCAGTTATTACATCTTTCAAACCAAAAAACACCCACGCACCCGCGCCCCATGTCACCAATGCGATCAAGGGAAAAATGAGCACATTAATGCTTAAGGCCCCGCCCTCCAGGAGCACCCAACGGAAGCTATCCAACATGTAATAAAATGGATTCAAATGTATTATGATTCGCATGCCCTCGGGAACCATATCAGGCTGAAAACCGATCGGAGAGATAAATAGCATAAAGAGCATGAGTATATTCACGATATAGGTGATGTCGGGAATAAGAGCCCCTAAAGCTGACAAAACCCATGCAATGCCAACCAGGAAAATCAGTTGAATAATAAATACAAACGGAAGGGCGATTACCGCTAAAGGCAGTTTGCCAGATACTAAGAATAAAAAGATTAAAATCATTAGGCCGGACACCTCAGCGACTAATGCGACCAGCACTGTACGCACCGGTATAATCTCAATAGGCATGATTATGTTACGGGCAAGATGAATGTTTGTTTTGATAGATTGGCAACTCGCGTTAGCAACATCCATGACGGCAAGGAATGGGACCAGTCCGGCTATCACATAAGCGACAAAATCGAACTCCGAATACCCCGGAAATCGAACCTTAAAAATCACCATATATAAGAACATATATAAACAAAGAAACATTAGCGGGCTCAACACGGCCCAATAAATCCCTAACACGGAGCCAGCATAGCGCTTTTGGACCTCAATTCGCGCGCTGGAAACAAGCAACCGCCTATACGCCCAAATGAACCGCACGAGTTTGACGAGTTTCACCATCACCGATTGCTTCTCCGAAATTCCGTAGCAAATATATTCAACCGTTTGTTCCCGGCACCAAGTCAATCACAACGCGTGAGACACCGGTAACTTCAGCAACGACAGCGGCCGCCTTCACTTTCTTCCCATAGCACGGCGAATACCAGGCATCTTCAACACGCCAGACAAGTCCTCCTTCGCGCGAAATAATGCGCGCCTTAACAGTTTCGCCCTGCATCAATCGAACCTCACCGCCTTCGGTAACGGCGGCAATCTCAGGGTAAAGAAGAAAATGAAAACGAGCACAATGCTTCTCGCCGCCTTGCAGCAAGTCCAGCACGCGGACAGTTCCATCGGTTTTGTTCACTGAAACGTCCCGCTCATGTACGACGGGGTCATCAAGGCGCGCATAGGCGTCGTGCCAACCCGTGATCGACACGTTCTGGCCTGAATCTACAGGTTGATTGAACCCACAACGGCCTTCCTGATACAGCCGGAACAGATGCTCGGGAACCAATGTATTCTGCTCGGTATCGTCAATCATAACAGTGTTATGGTTAGCGGTGCCTCGGAAGTGGTTCCTCATTTCCGGATCACGCGTATATATGTAACTACCGCCATCGACCAACAAAGGCTGGCCGTCAAGAACCCATTCAATAGCCAGTTGATCGTTATGTTTATGATTGCCGAAACCGCCGGTGCCGACGATGGAATTCGTCATCAACAAATAGGACGGACCACCGCGCAGAACTGCGAGACCGGACTCAGGAAGTACCTGCACGCCCAAATCGTTGGCGAAGTTTCCTGCGCGGGCGGCCGTGATATCGAAGAATAGCCCTTCGGCTTGAGCGTCTTCTTCAATCCCGTCAGCCAATTCAGGGCAATTCAAAACTTTCGCGCCGGCGACGAGCAAGTGGTCCATTTTTTCCTGATCCCAATTGCCGTAATTCGTGAATATATGCGCTCGCCCGCTGTCTGCATCTCCTACTTGTGGAAGCCGTCCGTTTGGCTGGCGTAAAACCCGGATCCATCGCAAGGCTGCCAAAAGACGCTCCTTATACGCCTCGGAAAGCTCGCAATCATATTGAAGCGACAGCGCATAGGCAGACAGAAACATCTCAACAACGAGGCGATGATACGGAACAGAGGATTCAAAACTGCCGCCGTCCGGCAGAATCTGCAATTGAATCTCGCGCTCTAAGCCGGTTTCCGCGATTCCACGCCATACGCAACCGGCATCCAGTTGGCGAAATACAGTCGATATCCAATACAGTCCAAGTAAATTCGCGACAATATGATTGGACGTCTTAAGCTGATTATCGATCGTCCCGTATTCAAGATTCTCAACGATAAAGCGCGCATGCTGCACCATGCTTTTCAAAAAGCGACGCCACCAAAAATAGTTGAGCTCCGGTGCATTCTGAAAAAACGAAAGACCGGCAAGCCAACCGACCGCTCTCAGCCCGACGTCCATTGTGCAGGACCACTGCACGCCGACACCCGGAGGGTTTTTGTCTATGAAATCAGTGATCGTCTTCGCATATAGCTTCGAATATTTGCGATCACCCGTCGCCCACCATGCGACACCGAGTGGCACGAAATGCTGGCAACGGGTTAATTCCCACGGCCCCTTCATATCGGCGTTGCCACTTTTATATTTTTCGGGATCCCATCGCCAATGGCTAAACACACGGGCAAAGCGTTCGCCTGTTGTTGGATCCAATTGCCAATCGATTCGATGCCCTGCACCTCGGCGATGTCGGCGACAGTCGACAAACCCACTTTCCAAAACGTTGTAGAGGCCCCGGTGCGCATTGTCTGCGACTACGATAGCATTCTCAATCTCACGCGGATGCTTCGCCTTGAGACGCTCCACGGCTTCAGAGCCAGCGGCAGGAACGAAAGAAATTCGACCGAAATACCCAAGCCATCGCGCAATCACATATTCATGAAAACCACTGATTCGATTCCGCCGAAGAAGTGCCGACATCTCCCCGTCCGACGGACCCGCCCGGAATAAGAACACCCGCCATTCCCACAGCACTTCAAGAACTACGTCATAACGATCACATACAGCCCGGGCAGAATCGACGGATCGTGATGCAACACTCACCAACCACGAGATCGATTTTCGATCTTTTATGAAGGCCTTAATATGCTCAACGGAACGCCTATCCATAAGCTTGACTTAGCCGTTTCGACAACTTCTCAACTGCCACGTCCAAGATTGCCTGGTGCATCCTAAAATATTGCCGACCTTGTTCTTTGTCTTGCATCACCGGACGTGCATTCCCGGACAAAAGCTGCTCTGCTGCCAATGCCAGCATCATCTTCGTCATCGCGTAGCTACGATCGCGGATATCGGTAAATGTATCGTCTTTAACAAGTGGGACTTTTGCTTGCATCACGATATCCCCCGTATCGATCCCCGCATCGATCCTTTGGATCGCAACGGCGGGCTCAACGCCCGACAAAACACTCCATTCGACCGTTCCCATTCCCCGTATCGTGGGCAATTCACCGTAATGCCCCCCCAGGCAGCCGAGCCTCGCGGCATCTAAAAGCGGTTGCCGCAGGATATCTCTGCCACCGGCATAAATCAGCAAATCCGGCTGACATGCTGCAAGTTCTTTGACCGTGTTCGGATCATTGAAATCCTCGGTCCAGATCGTCGTGCAATTTTTCCATTCTATTTTATGCGGGCTTGGTCCCCGTCGCGGCGCAACCCCGTTAGAGGTCTTATACAAAACACCCGATACCGAAAGACTCAGACGTTCGAAGTATTGCATCAAATCAACTTGAAGCAGGCTTTCGAGTGTGCAGTCGAAAGTTCCGACAATAAAAATCTTAGCCAAAGTCTCTCAGCCCCTCCAACGCGGGTTCTGAAAGAATCAACGCATCCGCATAAAACTTCGTCGCCCAATTTAAATAGCGGAATTCAGAGTATCCTCCGTCAATCGGCCAAGCACCTGCGATGCCACCGCGTATACCCGGGTTAGGGTTATTTAAACTTTGCAGCCCCTTAAGCCAGTCGACCATCTTAAGCCCCGCGTTCAGGAAACGCAGATCGCAGGTGCGCATGCCGTGGCGCAACCAAAGACCGGCAAACTGCGCATTACCGGTCAAACACGAGAATTTATCGGTACTCTTCCAGCCCTCAGAGAGTCTTGCGGGCAGGAAAAACCCTCTACGTTCACAGGCAAGCATGGCACCTTCAGACAATAGCCTCGACGCCTCTACCCAGGCATCATTTCCCAGATCGAGCCCCGCATCCAACAGGCCTTCAGCCACATAAGCAAGATTATGCGTCAAAGGCGCATCGTTAAGGTCAAACATTGCGTTCGCAATCCAACCGTCATCGCGCTGCTGGGTTAACACCCAGTTCAAATGCCGCGATCCGACTTCAACGAAACTCGGCTCGGACGCCAATTCACCCGTCCAGATCAGCGCATGCGCCACTCTTGTATAATATGACCGGACGGGATTGGTCGGCCCCGGGGAAAGCCCGTGCCGAAAAATGCCTTCTCTATCGATACATTCGGACAGATAGGACCCCGCCCTTACCGACGCGTCTAAAAACTCTTGCCGCTCGGTTTTCAAATACGTTTGGTTCCACCCCAGCATTACCTGCCCGGTATTGAATGCAGCGGGAACAACGTCCTGTCGCCAGAATCCGTCTGGATCCTCACCATAATAGCCGGCCTGGATAGCGCCGCAGTCCAACTGAACATCGATCTCCCACTTTGCAGCCTGTAGCGCGACGTCCTCGAAGGCCTTATCTTCAAGAAGCTCAGCAGCCTTCCACATCGTGCAAATGATGTACCCCGTCGTTTCCGGGTATGGAGGCAGCCAACCGTTCTGAAAACAATATCCCGCCGAGAACCCAGGCGTCTTTGTTATACGCTGAGATTCCAACAGCCACTCAAGGGCAGCGGCTAAATGGGTCCTGGTATCGTAAACAGGTTCCAGTGCTTTGTATTTGTCACGGATGAAAACATCCAGATGGCCCGGTGTCGATGCATGCACCCGGAGAGAGATCTGGTCTATTTCGAAATCCAAGGGAGGACCGCTGGGTGTGGGATCGAGCCCCAATAGCCTCTCTACCCGCAGGGCCGGTATCAACCGGCCAAGATATCCAAGTGATTTCTTAATTAGAGTGCGTAACTTTGCACGCATCGCGTATCCAGTTGTTACGTCAGTTGGTTATCTAGGTTTGGTCGCCTTCACGACAAGATTCCATCCTAAAAACCTCTCAAGCAACCTCAATGGAATAATGCGGATAATTTTGGGCACCTCGCTCTGAACCAATTGATGTTTTGAAACCTTTATTGTCTCAAATCTGGAAAACATCCTCCTTAGCCGCGCGCCGGTATACACTTTCACGAGCGGCGTTGCGCCTGTGCTCGAAACCTCCACTTCACGAGACATGATCTCATTCACGGAATGGTTAAGTATTTCACCGCGGCGAATTCCATACCAAAAAAAGATATTGAGCCAGAAGTTCATCGAGTTCTGCGCATAAACCATGCAGATAACCTTGCCGCCGGGTTTTAGGACTCTAAATATTTCGTCGATAACAGTCTGGGTTTGCGGCGTATGGTGGATTACGCCGTTCGTATAGACCAGATCGAACGAGTTATCCGGAAACGGTAACGCCTCGGCATCGCCCACATAAAAATCGCCAGATAGTCCTCGGCATGTGAAATTCTGCTGCGCGTGTCTCAAATGCCCGACAGAGAAATCAACGTCCGTGACGTGGGCCCCATTTTTGGCGAATTGAGCAAGGTCCGTGCCGAGCCCGCCACCGATTTCCAGAACTTTCTCATCTTTGTGCTCGCGGAATTCCATAACCTCTGGCATCCACGGCGCATAATCATCGTAGCGATATCGCTCGACGGCCTGATACCAGTCCAGGCTTTTTTCTTCGAACTCCTCATCCGAAGCGACATAGTGCGAACCGCATGGATCGTTATTCCATTGGTTTTGAATTTCGCTTTTATCCAGATTTACATCTGCGACGATTGGCCCCGATAGCGGGCTTTCCGTCTTTTTGGATAACTTGTCGGCAAAGCTTAGAAGGCGCTGAACATGCTGCTTCCAAGAGTATTTCTCGATCAGCGCCGTTCTCGCATTTCCGCCCAAACCAGGCCACAGGTCGCGGCGCGTCGCCAAACCGCCCACGGCCTGAACGAATTCTTCCACATTGCCCGGCTCCACCAAGACAGCGCGTGCATCTCCGGCGCTGCTATTCGGCTCTTGTATCTCCTTCACGGACAAAGCAGGGGATAAGACCGCAGCCTGCTGCCCGATTGCGCTGGCCACAATCGCGCCGGATAACGCCATATATTCAAATATCTTCGTCGGCGATCCAAAAAACTCGCCATTTTTCATGTGCCGATGATGGGGCGCGATAAAAATATCGCAACATTGAAGCAAGGGAATAGCATCACTCTGGGGTACCGGGCCGGTCAATTCCACCTTTCCCGCCAGATTGTGCGTCCGAACCGCGTCGCGGATTAAATGTTCATAACTCCCACCACCGATCAGCAGAAACCTTAAATCTGGGTTTTCTTCGCACAATATCGGCAGCGCTTCGGCGATCACTTCAATCCCGTGCCACCCGCCGAACGAACCGATAAAGCCGACAACGACATCATCTTCGCTCCAGCCGAACCTGGATCGTGCCGCCGTCTTTTCAGCCGTCTCCTGAGCAATATAGGCATCAGGATCGGCGCCGTTCGGATTGACAAGGATACGCTCCCTCGGAACCCCCATCTTTACTACCGGGTCGACAAGCGGTTCCGACACTACCGAAACCAGCGAGGCCTGGTTCAAAGCAATCCGCTCGGCAAAAAGAAACAGGTTTTCATCTTCGAATGTTCGCCCACCAAAGGTCCGCGACATCTCCGTCTCCGAACCATTGAATTCTAGGAAGTAGGGAATGTTCAAATCTTGGGCGATCATCGCGCCGGCACAACTGCCGGGAACCAGTCTTTCATAAATAAACGTCGGGTTCAGCGCTTCGATCGCTGCCTTTAATCGCCAATAATAGTGTGTACTCGCCTCGAGCACCGCACGGTCGGCACCAGGCATATCAAGCGGGACAACCACTTGATGAATGTCGAACTTATCCAACAACTCATAATGACCGGCAGTGAAACAAACGAACTGGTCCGCAACACCGTCCAGTTCTTTCACCACGTAACAGGTATGTCCGTAACTGCCGCCGGGACAGGGCTTGTTCCAAAAATCGAGACGCAAATATATACCGGTGCCCGCTATCGTCGCTTTGCCCTGTTCAACGCGCATGGCGGGCGGTCGGATTTCTTTCACGTGATCTGCGGCAATCGTTAACCGGTCTTTTATCCGAAGACGGAAATCGTCGTTCCTTTCTCGGAGTAGATCGCTCCAAGAACGTGGGCACGATATGTCTTGATGAAAGATCTCGCCCCTTAGAATTCGGTATGCGGACGTAAATAAATAGATTCTGTAAAGTGTCTGAAAGTAAGCTGCATCAACGCACTCGATCATTTTTTCTTTGGCATAATAAACGAAAACCGTTTGATCAGCCTTTAATGCCCGGCGGATAACCTTTGCGCTCCTGCGGCTTATCCATCCCCGCATACACTCAAAAATGATTCCATCGCAATTTTGATGACGGCTCTCAGCTACAAAGTCATCGGAAAAATACAAGTGCGGCGGCTTGATCACACACTGATGTCGTTCGGTAGCGTATGATAAATCAACGTCGGTGAGCAGCCCGCAGGCGTTAACGTCATGATTTACGTATAGGTAGTTCGGTGCCTCGGGCATTACTCATTCATGCCCTGTCAATAGATCGTTAATGGCTAATGCCGTCGCGCTGACTTCGAAGATCTCATCCAGCGGGATGGGAGCTGGCCCCTCGCCGGATATCGCCAAACCTAACCGCTGGAATTCCTCCGAATGTCCTTTATCAGCATCCGAGCTCTGCCATAAAACGTCGCCGGTCGATACGCGTCTGAGCGACTTGTAGTCGTCAATGACCCAGGCTTCGTCACCGGAAAACACCTCAATGTATTCCTTCGAGATTCCTTTTTTCGGCCCAAGCGCCGTATACATCAATGTACAAACGCTACCGTCTTCATATCTCAGACTTGTTGAAAAATTATCTGTCGGCAAATGATGACTGCGAGATACATCTATTGGCGTCGCTTCAATCGAGGTGACCGGGCTACCCGTCAACATACGAAAGACATCGTACATATGGCATGCTTCGCCAATATTGCGCCCGCCCCCCTCGGATGTCTGAATCCAATGGTCGAGCGGAATGTATCCACCATTCAAACGATAGTTGACCATCAAGGGACCCCGGCGCCCCTTTAGTTCAGCAGCCAAGCACTGAATTGCCGGCGAGAAGCGGCGGTTAAAGCCGACCATCAATACGGGCTGTCCGGGTGCCGCAGCATAAGCCGCTTGAACGCGGTCCAAATCCTCCCAACTCAGTGCCAGTGGTTTCTCGACGAATACATGCTTGCCGTGTTTAAGAGCCTCGATCACTTGATCAGCATGGCGGTTGTGACGTGTGCAGATGACGACCAGATCGACATTTGGCTCTTCAAGTGCTGCGCCTAAATCGGACGCCAAAAGAGAGAGTGCGTTCGAACGGGCAAAGTTCCCGCCCCTCACCGCGTCACGGCTCACAACGCCAGCCAGATTAAAATACTTCGGCAACTTCGCCATAATCGGCAACAACATCGATACACCGAAGGCCCCGACACCAACCAACAAGCTGTTGGCGGGCCCCGTTCTCGGTGCGCGACCGCCCCGCAGATGAATAGCGCTACCAGGCTCCGGATCTACAGGCTTTTCCGTATAATCGAAAAGCACGCCCATCGGCGTATCTTTACCGCCGGCTATCAAATTTTTGTACACCTCGGGGCTATCTTCGACCGGCGCAACAAGGTCTACCACAAGTTCCGGCCTTATTTTGCCACCGGCAATCAATTCCATGTAGCTTTCCAGGTTTCTGTTCAGCGTCCAGCGAACATATGAAATCGGATAATCATGACCCTGATCTTCATAAGCAGGATCATAGCGCCCGGGGCCGTACGACGTGCTCATCAGCACGTCGATTTCTTTTTTATAGAAGACACTGCGCTCTAGATTTAAACCCATGTCGCCCACAAGCACGACCCGGCCACGCCGGCGACAGATATCAAATGCAAAATTTACGGGGTCTGACGATTTGGTGGCTGCTGTCAAAATAACGGCATCCACACCATGACCATGCGACATGTCCCTAATTATCTTACTCAGCATCTCGTGATCGCTGGTCGCGGCATCTGCTGAATGCTGAAGCGCACGTTCGGCCCGTGCTGCGTCCAAATCGTAACCGACCACCTTGCAGCCGCTTGCACGCAGAATCTGGCACGTCAATTGCCCGATCAGGCCAAGACCGATCACGCAAACTCGCTCGCCAACCCGAACCTCAGCACGGCGTACGCCTTGCATTGCAATAGCGCCGACCGTCGCTGTCGCCGCCCACTTAAGATCGCAATCATCCGGAACTCTGCACACCAAATTACGACGCACCGAAACAAAGTCAGCATGACTGGCCGCCCCGGCGCCGGCACAAGCCACCCTGTCTCCGGGCCGCAAATCATCGACGCCCGCGCCGATGGCCAAAACCGTACCTGCCAGCGAATAACCTACCGCCCATCCCTGCTGGTCCGCTTCACTGACGGGTAGCCCGTCCAATGACGGCGCCTCCACTTGGGCGGATACGTTCACATCGATTTTTGCTGGCTCGTCCGCCCCGGCATTCGCAAAAACGATAGCTGCAACGCCCCCTTCTGCGTGGCAGAACAGGAAGCTGTCATCCACCTCACCGGGCAGTATATCTACCGATCCGATCCATCCGCCGCCACCACCAGCAAGCACACCCAAACACACTGGGCTGCCTTCGATTTTTCCGGTAACCGTAACGACAACCGCATGGCCTGCAGAAACAGGAAAATCCTGAGTAATGCATTGGTACGCATACGCCGATTTATCTGCGGAATAACGAAGCTGTGAATTTTCGGCGTGAAACTCCACCGCTTTCGCGCGTCGCCATTCCAGACCATTCAACGGCTGAGGTTGACTGTTGGAACGCACGACTTTTGGCTGAAGCTGCCGGATCGTTCGTTTTGATATCTGGGCAACGCGTTCCGCAGCTTTCCTTGGGTCACGAACGGCTTTTCCCAAATACTGCATGGAAACTTGGCTCAAGGCCCGCGCCCTTCCCAGGGGCGTACGCTTACCACCGGCACCTGTCGTGACGAGCGGTGATGTTTCCGTTCCCACGCTTACGAGAGAATAAGATGTCTCAACGAGGACGCATCCTCGCTCAACAACCGGTTTCGGCATGCGTGCGATTACCGCCCCATTCGCATTAAGCAAAATTTGTCGCATCAATAAATCCAGTCGGCGGCTTTACGAACAAACTCGTAATCGGTTCCAAGTATCAGCAAAGAGAGCCCCCAAGAGCGCTACCACTTTTCATGTATAGACCCTGTATATGGAGTGACCAAGGCCATCTTACGCGCTCTATGGACTTAAAAAATCCAGAACCTGTTTAACATTTTGATCCCAGCGATGCCGCTGAACCGCCTGCGCCCTTGCCGCCCGTCCGGCGGTCACGCGCCAATCGGAATTGCTGCCTGCGTACAAAATTGCGTTCGTCAAATCGGCTCCATTGCCGGGACGAATTAGTATAGCTGGTGACGCCGAGGGATCTATGGGCACGCTCTCTTCTCTCGAACCCGACATGCTTGGCGAGTTGCCCTTGCGCGAGAGGATTTCTCCAATTTGATCCAAGTCACTGGCAATAATCGGCCGCCCGCTCGCGAGGTACTCGAATATTTTTATGGGCGAGCCGAAAAACGGCGTGCCATCTTCGTTCGCGACATGCGGTGCAATCAAAACATCGCAACTGGCCATAATCAACGGGCCTTGCTCTTGCGGGAAAAATCCGGGCATGCAAACAAGTTCGTCCTTGTCAAAAGGAGAAACCAATTCGACAAATCTCGATCGTCTATCACCGTCGCCGGCGATCAGAAACCTGACGTTATTCTTCTCAAGCCAATCGCCTTGCGCTCGCAAGATTTCGACAATCGATTCGGCCAAAACATCCGTGCCATGCCAGCGCCCAAAGGTGCCCACAAATCCGAATACGAGCGCGTCCGCAGGAATACCGAATTTCGCTCTAAACTCACTTATCTCGGTTCTGGAGAATCGCTCGGGATCGAAAACTGTCGTATCCACACCATTTGGGTGGAAGCGTAACTTCTCCGGCTCAATGCCCCGCTCTTTCAGTTGCATCAAAAGAGGCCTGGATACGGACACAATCAGGTCTGCATGACGAAGGGTGGCCCGTTCGCTCATTTCGGCGAGCCACCGAAAGCGCAGACCGCGACCCCAATTTTGAGCAATCCAGGCCTCTGAGCCGTTGAATTCAATCACCAATGGCACCTTGAGCCGACGGGCCAGACCGACCGCCCCGAAACTTCCGAGCGTCAATCTTGAATAAACAAAACGTATTGCCTGGCCTTCGAAGGCACGTCCGGCTGAGAAAAATACCTTGCTCTCCAGGCGATAAATATTTGCTTCCGCCGGGAATCCCCAATCCGATAACTGTGGGATTTGTTGGAATCTGGCAGCGTCACTCAAACCGTCCGGACGCCAGGTAGAAGAATAGATCAAGCTCTGACCGGAACGAGTAAATGCATTTACGATACCTATGATATGCGCGATCGCTCCCCCAACTTTGAAGCCGCTCCAAACGCCCGGGTACAGATACAAAGCGTCTCCACTCTGTTTGGCCGTCGTCGAGACCTTGGGGCAGATGTTAAACCAGCAAAGAACGAGAAAAGCTGTAAGAGCCGAGACCATGTTCTTCGCGCTAGCGCAAACCACTTCAACGGCGTTTCCTACAAGTTCACGTCTGCGTACCGAACGCATCGAAGAATCTGGCCCAATGCACTTTACATCGCGACTCTTGGTGAGCAGTGCCGCGAGCATCACGGCATGCCGGGAGCCAGGCTGCTGCATGTCGCTATCAAGCACGTGGATTATATCTTTTGAGTATTTGGAAAGATGCCGAACGCTGCGGAGAACACCCGTCGCACGAAGTTCGCTCAAGTTTATGGTCTCGTCCGGCCTACCGACCCAGGCAAAGCCATCTTTGCCGCGCGTCTGCGCACTTGCTCCGGATGTAACGAGTATATTGCGCATTTTGAGGCTACGGGACCAATTTGTTGCACGCCATGACCTAACTTACTCGGAGCGGAAAGTCTAAGCGTATATGATGATCCAGCTCTTCAAATAACCTAGCAATATCTATATAAGCGCTCACATGGTCTCGGGTAATTAGATGCCGCCATCGGGCGGCGGAAACATGTGGATCGTCTAAATGGCGAAATCGTTATCTACCTCATTATTCAAAATCGGCATGAGGGATTGTCACACCCGTATGCATTCATCGAAGCCTCCCCAAACAAATCTGCAAAACGGCACCTACTGCCGTTGGGCGAAGTTCCATTCATGGCACCGGCATAATTTCCGGACACAAAATGCAGGTTAAGTTGGGACAGCTCGTGCGTTCCGCTTTCCAATTGGCGCGGCGGGTTTCCCGAAAACCACCCAGTTATATTGCCTCGCGTGCATGGCAGTTGTGCACTGACAGATGGTCCGATCACCGTTTTCCGCAAACGGTCGGGAAACTGAATGGGGCAAAAGTAGCCAAACGGCTCGGCGCCCCATCTGTAAAAGCAGTACTCGACAAAGCGGCTGCGCACTCGCCGTTCCCAATTTTCGATATGCCACGCACGGCGCTAGCCGACCAACTGGAAAACAGTTCCAAAGCGGCTATCAGATCGCGCGCAGCGCAGGCAATGCGCCGCGAAGTGGAAATGCTGGGGTCAGGTTTAGTCAAACTCGGAACCCCGATCGATTGGCATACAGACTTTAAATCCGGCGTCTCCTGGCCGCTTAACCGGATATCCAATGCGGCGTTGTTGGACCTCGATCGTCCCAGCGACATCAAAGTTCCGTGGGAGCTGTCGCGCCTGCAATGGCTCCTTCCAGTCGCACAGGCCTACATGATCGACCGGAACGAGGAACAGGCCGCATTTGCCCGATCCATCATTGAAGAGTGGATCGCGGCCAACCCCATATGCCGTGGTCCAAATTGGATATGCGCAATGGATGTTGCCCTGCGCGCGGTGTCTATTTGCTGGATTTTTCTTGCCTGCCGAGACAGCAAGGCATGGCAGGACGAGGCCTTTCTTGAGCGCCTGGTTGTCCAGATTTATCAGCATGCGGCATACACGGAACGTTTTCTGGAGTGGTCCGACGTCGCCGGGAACCATTTGACGACTGATCTCGCCGGTCTTGTCGTGCTGGGTATTTTTCTTGGGAACGAGGGACAGGCAAAAACCTGGGCCGAAAAAGGTTGGGCTATGCTGTTGCATGAGTTCCCGGTGCAAGTACCCGACGATGGTGTCTGTCGTGAAGCATCGGTCCCTTATCATCGCCTTGTCGGGGAACTGTTTCTGCTGCCGGCGTTGGCCCGTAAATCGGTTGGCCTCGATGTTCCCAATACATACTGGGCCAGATTGGCAACAATGGCCGATTTCATCGACGCATACGTTCAGCCCGACGGCAGCGTTCCGATCTGGGGTGATGCTGACGACGGTCGGGCACTTCCCTTAGGCTCGCAGGGCTTAAACGACCATCGCTATCTATCCGAGTCCCTCAGAGCGGCTCAAGCCCCACCAAAAAGGCCAACATTCGATGAGACTTTCTGGTGGCTCGGCTGCGGGACGGGTGCCCCGGCAGAACCTTCCCCCGCAACATCACGGCACTTTGATGTCTCCGGCGTGGTCGTAATGCGAAACGACCAGGATCATGTGTTTATTGATGCGGGCCCGGTGGGCATGGCAGGACGAGGCGGCCATGGCCACAACGATTGCCTCGCCTTCGAAGCCGTCATTGCTGGCACCCGAATTATCATTGATCCAGGTTCTTTCGTCTATAGCGCGGATTGGAAGTCCCGAAATAAGTTCCGCGGGACTGCGGTTCACAACACGCCATTTATTGATAACGTGGAAATCAACAAGATGCCCGAGGAGCGTTGGCTCTGGTATTTGGAAAACAATGCCATCCCAGACATCCGACGGCTGGAATTTGGCGACCGCGAGGATGTGTTAACGGCGTCCCACGCCGGCTATTCAGAACTCGACAACCCGGTCACCCCAGTTCGAACGATAAAACTGATAAAGCAATCTCAATGTATTGAAGTCAGCGACCAGTTTGAGGGAACTGGCAAACATCAGGTTCAAGTGACCTACACTTTCGCACCAGACATCCATGTGCTTCACCAAGCGAAGGGCGTATGGTCGATCCGAAGCAAGGACCGGACATTCCTGTTTCAGGCCAATAACAGTGACGATTGGTCTTCTGAAATACGTGACACCGAAATCAGCCCATCCTACGGGGTTACAAAACAAACCAAATCATTGATATTTTTGCGCACGGGACACCTCAAACCACTGGAAATAAAGGTAATGCCTGCAGAGACAACACATTAACGCCGTTAAGCCTTGCAATATCCGACAAGCCACCCCAACGACTACCTGCATACTCATCCGGTCAACGACAGAACACATTATAATTGTTGGAAAAATAAAATTGGCGGGTCGGCCCTTCCCCCTTTCCGCTCGCCGTCCAATGAAGTATTCCTCATCAAATCCGAGAATCCTCAACGGAACGAAGGGCACCTGATCTCGTGTGTGGCATCGCCGGAATATTGGCCTTCTCGTCTTCCGCGAGCGTCGGGGAAGATGAACTCACCCGCCTGAACGATGCCATGCCGCATCGTGGACCGGACGGCAGCGGCACTTGGCTCGCCGACGACCGTAAAGTCGGTCTCTCTCACCTGCGCCTCGCCATCATTGACCTCAGTGATGACGCACGCCAGCCGATGAGCGATTCCGAAGGCTCGGTTCTTCTGACGTACAACGGCGAAATCTACAACCATGTAGAGCTTCGACGCGAACTAGAGGTTGCCGGCTACTCGTTCCGCACCGACCACTCCGACACGGAAGTTCTTGTTCACGGCTACAAGGAATGGGGCGTGGACGGGCTGGTCCAGCGCATCATTGGGATGTTCGCATTTGCCATCTGGGACGTGCGCAAGAAACGCCTGACGGTGGTTCGCGACCGGGTCGGCATCAAACCGGTCTATTTCACGCGCGCCGGCGGACGTTTCATCTTCGGATCCGAAATCAAGGCACTGATGACCGTCGGCGACGTTCCGCGCGAAGTTAACGGCACCGCAATAGCGCATTATCTGAGTTTCATGGTGTCGCCGGCGCCGCTGACCATGTTCCGCGGCGTATTCAAACTTCCGGCCGGTCATATCCTCGAAGTCGAAGCCGATGGGAGAGCAAGGGCGAGACGATACTGGGAGGCGTTACCCGGCAAATCTGGCGTCATGGACGAAACAAAGAACCTGTCGCCCGCCGCAAAAAGCGAGTTCTTCGCCAAAGAGATTTTGAAACGTCTGGAAACCGCCATCGACCGTCGCATGATGTCCGACGTTCCGTTCGGCGTGTTTCTCTCGGGCGGCATCGATTCTTCCGCCAACGTGGCGTTGATGAGCCGCATTTCGAACCGCCCTGTAAAAACATTCACCATTGGGTTCTCCGATCATACGCACCTAAACGAACTGGAATACGCGGACCGGGTGGCAAAAGAATTCAATACCGACCATCACGAAATCCGGGTCAACGGCGCCGATATGCGCGGCTATCTAAACGATCTGATCGTCAGCCAGGACGAGCCGTTATCCGATTGGGTCTGCGTGCCTCTCTATTTCGTATCAAAGCTTGCCAAGGATTCGGGCGTGACCGTCGTGCAAGTCGGCGAAGGCTCGGACGAACAGTTTGCTGGATACGACAGCTATATGAAGTATCTCAAGCTGCATGACCGGATGGGCAACGGCGCCCTGAAATCCATGATCGGCGCTTCTTCCCCCCTTCTGGGTGCGCTTGCGCGGGCGATGCCGGGACGACGCTCCGTCTTCGAGCAAGCATTCGAGATCAGCCGCAGAGTCAATCAGGGGCACGAACTGTTTTATGGCGGGTCGAATGCATTCTGGGCGATCCACGTAGAGAAATATTTGAATGCGTCCGGCATCTCCCCGGACCCTAAGGACGTCGAAACCGGCGTTGAAGGAATGGAACTCGACGGCGCCAATTCGGCTGACAGCGGCGATATCATGGATGCTTTCGCACGCGCGATCGGAAACAGCGGCGCTGACGCCGATGTGCTTGCGAAAATGATCCATGCGGAGTTCCGGTTACGTTTACCAGAACTGCTATTGATGCGAGTCGACAAAATCACGATGTCGACCTCTATCGAAGCCCGGGTTCCGTTCCTGGATCACGAGCTCGTGGATTTGACGATGGATATTCCGCGCGACATCAAGATCGACGGGTACAAAACCAAACATCTGCTCAAGAACGCGCTTCGGGGCGTTATTCCGGATGAAATCATCGACCGCAAGAAAATGGGATTCGCCGCCCCTGCGGCCGAATGGCTGCGCGAAGATTTTGGCGTTGAAGCGGAAGGTATGGTCACAAGTTCGCCGCTTGCTTCCGCGTCTGGCCCCCTAAACGGGGATGCAATCCGGCGTGCCTTTGACGATCACCGGAATGGCCGTCAGGACAATGCGCTTCATCTCTGGGTTTTGCTTAATTTGACGGCGTGGCACGATCACTGGATCGGCGGCGCTTGATATCATCATGACAATCAGCATGCCCACCCGTGTCCCCCCACCGCGCGCGGTTTGGCGTTGGATGTTGCGGCGTCTGAAAGCGCGGCGAACGGCGAAGACGCTGCCGGGCTGGGAACGGTGGCTCGGGCCCGGCTCACTGGCAGCAGCACTCGATCAGGACGATTTCGAACACGTGATCCGCACGTTTCGTGCGGCGAACCCGTTTCCGGGACTATCCGAACCGATCGCCATTACCAATTCGGTCGACAATGCTTTACGGGACGAGATCACCGCACGCGCCGACCGTGCTATGCGGCGCGAGGTCGAGTTTCTCGGATCCGGACCCTATGTGCTGTCGACGCCGGTTGACTGGCCCCTTGATTTCAAATCGAACATTCGCTGGGCGATGCGCGCCTCCCACCGGCTGCCTGTTAACGACCCGGGCAATCCATCCGATATCAAGATCATCTGGGAACTGTCGCGACTTCAATGGCTTCTGCCCGTCGGACAGGCTTACGTGCTGGACGGCAACGAGACTCGTGCAGAGTTCGTCCGCATCATCGTCGAAGAATGGATCGTATCCAATCCTGTGTGCGCCGGTCCAAATTGGATGTGCGCCATGGATGTCGCGCTCAGGGCAATCTCGATGATTTGGCTGGCGCAGGCCTGCAAGGGCAGCAAAGCCTGGCAGGACACCGCTTTTCAGGAGCGGCTGATAAAGTCGTTGGTTCTGCACGGCAGGTTTATCGATGGAAATCTGGAATACGCAGATATCAACGGCAACCACCTGACCGCGGACCTTGCCGGCATGACGATCATTGGCATCGCCCTGGGTGGTCGGGGCATTGCGGGCAAGTGGATTGAAAAGTCCTGGCGGCTGTTGTGTGACGAGTTCCCCAAACAGGTACCCGACGACGGCGTATGCCGAGAAGCCTCTACTCCTTATCACAGGCTGGTAGCCGAGCTCTTTCTGTTGCCTGCACTTGCGAGACGCAATGTCGGACTACCGGTAGATGATCAATACATCGCGCGTCTTCGCAAGATGGCCCGTTTCACGGATACAGCGACGCAACCTGACGGCAACGTCCCGCTTTGGGGCGATGCCGACGACGGTCGTGCCTTGCCTCTCGGCACACAAGACTTGAACGACCACCGCTATTTGGTCGAGACGATCGACATGATCGATAACCCGGGCGCATCGCCGAAGCACGATGAGACGCTGTGGTGGCTCGGTGTCGGAAACGCACGCGCCGAGAATACCCCACGGCCAGCCAGCGCAGAATTTAAAGACGCCGGTGTTTACATCATGCGTGGCCCTGCAGCCCATGTTTTTATCGACGCCGGCCCGGTCGGCATGGGGGGGCGCGGCGGACACGGACACAATGACTGTCTGTCTTTTACGGCGGCTATCGACGGCTGCACCCTAATCGTCGACCCCGGCTGTTACATTTACACGGCCGACTACGACGCCCGAAACTGGTTCCGTTCAACCGGGGCGCATAACACGCCCGCGGTGGACGGTACCGAAATCAACCGTTTCAATCCCAAGCTTCTTTGGCGGCTCAGCAACGACGCGGTGCCGACAATCAGGCACTGGAGCACATCCGACGATATCGATCTGCTCGTTGCCTCCCACTCCGGTTATCAGCGCCTGAGCACGCCGGTAACTCCGGTCCGCGGCTATATGCTTGAACGGAGCACAAACAGGCTTTTCGTTGCCGATGGTTTCGAGGGCGAAGGCGAGCATGACGTCCAAGTTCCATATACCTTCGCACCGGGTACGGCGCTGACCAATGTCGCACCGGGGCTGTGGCGCATGAGCAAATCGGGTCAACACTTCTCTCTAGTGGTGTCTGCCCCCGACGACTGGACGGCAAATATCGGAGAAACCCCATATTCGGCCGGCTACGGTGTTTCCGAGACCGTCGCAACCCTGACCTTCAGCAGATCCGGCCCGTTAATGCCGCTAGCCGTCGCATTCATGCCCGAGTCTGCCTTGCCCCCGGATCCGGTACGCTGGCTCGGGAACGTGGTTGCCGGACGATTTCCCGTTCCTGGCTTCAAGACTTGAAAACGCTGGATTTTCAAGCGCCTTTCGATTACCCACAATCATCTTCCGGTCCAAAAGGTTAATTGATGCACGAAAGCCTGAAAGATAAAGACGAAGTTCAGGTCGGCTCCGAAAAGAGCTTCGGCGTCGTCTTTGCCGTAGTTTTTGCGATAATCGCGCTTTGGCCTCTGGTTCACGGCCTTCAGGTTCGCTGGTGGGCGCTGATTATCGCCGTGGCGTTTCTTGCTGCGGGCTATTTTGCACAGCCGTTGCTCAAGCCATTGAATTTACTGTGGTTTAAGTTCGGACTGCTGCTTTACAAAGTCGTCAACCCGGTTGTTATGGGATTATTGTACTACACCACGATCGTACCGACGGGCCTCGCCATGCGTTTGTGCGGGAAGGACCCGCTGAATCGGGCGTTCGATCAAGAGGCAAAATCATATTGGATTGAGCGCGATCCTCCGGGGCCGGACCCCGAATCCATGAAGAACCAGTTCTAGGAACCGAAATGGCGTTTATTGCAGAACTTTGGAAATTCCTGAGAGCCCGGAAGAAATTCTGGCTAATACCGATCCTTGTCATGATGGCTTTGTTTGGCGGGCTCGTGGTCCTGAGCCATGGCTCAGCCGTAGCGCCGTTCATCTACACGATTTTCTAAGGAAGCCCGGCGTTGCGAATTCTTGGCGTATCCGCATTTTATCATGACAGTGCCGCCGCACTGATCGAAGACGGCGTGGCGGTCGCTGCTGCCCAGGAAGAGCGGTTTACACGGAAGAAGCATGACGACCGATTCCCGGAAAATGCGATCCAATACTGCCTGGACGAGGCAGGCATCGCACTCAACGATATCGATTACGTCGCTTTCTACGACAAGCCGTTCCTGAAATTTGAACGTCTCCTCGAAACGTACCTCGCATTTGCGCCGAGCGGTTTCCGGTCATTCAAAATGGCAATTCCCGTTTGGCTCAAAGAAAAGCTGTTCCAAAAGGATTTGCTGCATAAAAAATTCAAACAGTTCGAAGAACATTTTGACTGGCAGAACAAGCTTTTGTTCTCCGAACACCACCAGAGCCACGCGGCGTCCGCTTTCTTCCCGTCTCCGTTCGAAGAAGCGATCGTGCTGACCATGGACGGCGTCGGCGAATGGGCGACGACGTCGGTCGCGCTTGGACGAGGGCGCGAACTCAATATGGTCCGGGAAATCCACTTCCCGCATTCCCTGGGGCTTCTGTATTCCGCGTTCACCTACTACACCGGCTTCAAGGTCAATTCCGGAGAATACAAAGTCATGGGCCTCGCGCCCTATGGCGAGCCGGTCTACAAGGACTTGATCCTTGAAAAGCTCATGGATGTGAAAGAGGACGGCTCTTTTCGCCTTGATCAGCAGTATTTCAACTACTGCACGGGCCTCACCATGACCAACAAGAAGTTCGACGAACTATTCGGTGGCCCGCCACGCAAGGCCGAAGAACGGTTGACGCAAAAGCACATGGATCTGGCCGCGTCGGTGCAGGCCGTGACTGAAGAAGTGGTCTTGCGTTTAACCCGGTCGCTTTCAAAAGAATACGGCATCAAGAACCTCTGCCTCGCCGGTGGCGTGGCACTCAACTGCGTTGCAAACGGCAAAGTGCTGCGCGATCAAGCGTTTGAGAACGTCTGGGTGCAGCCAGCAGCTGGCGATGCAGGCGGCGCACTCGGCGCAGCGCTCAACGCATATCATCTGTATCAGCAACAGCCACGCAAACTGACCGGCGGTATGGACGGCATGAAAGGCTCCTACCTGGGCCCGGAACTGCCGCAGTCCGAGATCGAGGAGCGGCTTACCTCCGCCGGTGCCAAATTCTCCGTTCTTGGCGATGAAGAAACCATCGAAGCCACAGCTGAGGCGATGGCGGACGGCAAAGCTATCGGGTGGTTCCAGGGCCGCATGGAGTTCGGACCGCGTGCGCTCGGCGGCCGTTCGATCATCGCCGATCCGCGTTCTCCGGAAATGCAAAAGACCCTCAATCTAAGGGTCAAATACCGTGAGAGCTTCCGCCCGTTCGCTCCATCGGTATTGCGCGAAGACGTTTCCGACTGGTTCGATATCGAAAGCGACAGCCCCTATATGCTGATGGTCGCTCCCGTCGTGGAGAAACGCCGCCGCAAGATGACGGAAGAAGAGAATAAGCTGTTCGGGATCGATAAACTGAACGTCCCCCGCTCAGAAATCCCTGCCGTCACGCATGTCGACTACTCGGCCCGCATTCAGACGGTCCACAAGGAAAGCAATCCGCGCTACCATGCGCTGATCTCGGCTTTCAAAAAGCGGACCGGCTGTCCGGTCGTCGTCAACACCAGCTTCAACGTACGCGGCGAACCGATCGTCTGCACGCCGGAAGATGCTTTCCGCTGCTTTATGGGCTCGGAGATCGAGGTACTGGTCTGCGGCAATTGCTTTTTGAAAAAGGAAGACCAGGATCCCGCGTTGAAACTCGACTACAGCAACGCGTTCGAACTGGATTGAACTTCCCGACTGCAGTCGCCGGCACTTATTTGGCATATCAAGAATGCGACATCCCCGCGACAAAATCTCCTACGTTCGTTTAACCGACGTCCCGCTCGACGTGATCGACCGACATATGACCGATCCGCGCATCGCCAGGCATCTGCCGCTCCTGGATGGCGTATGGGACCGCGACCGGACGGCAGACTTCGTCGCCACCAAGGAAAGCTATTGGGAACGGGATGGGCTCGGTCATCAGGCCATCCTTCACGGTGGTACGTACGCAGGTTGGGGCGGCTTTCAGAAAGAGAACGACGAATGGGATTACGGGCTCGTCCTGAGGCCCGAATTTTTCGGCATTGGCCCAAGAATCATCGAGGACGCCATCGCGTTTGCGCGCGCCGACGCGCGCATCCCGTTCGTCACATTTCTGCTGCCCTTGTCACGCATCGGCATGAAGAGTCTGGCCCGCCTGGGCGCGACATACGACGAGGAGTTGGAATATAATGGCGTCCGATTTCGGAAGTTTCGCCTCGATACGGATACAGTGAAGACGCGCTGAGCGTACGCGATCCTAACCCAGCAAATCCATTGCCGTCAGCGCCAGCACCTCGGTGGCGAGGCGCAGGTCATCCAAAACAAGATGCTCATCCGGGCCATGCAACCCGGCAGCGGCGACATCCAATGGGGCGGCGCCATACATGACGGTCGGAATCCCCGCAGCCGCATAGTGCCGGCCTTCATGGTCATACCCCATACCCCGCGGCCCCGGGCGCTCACCCAACTTCTCTTCGAGCCGCTTACTCAAAACAGCGGCCAACGGCGTCGCATTATCATCGTTTCCCATTGCCGGGATGAGCGCAGCACGCCGGATACGGCAGCGCGTACCGGGCATCTTGGCGATCGTGCTCCCGATCAGATTGGTGAGTTGCCTTTCCACCTGTATCGGGTCTTCGTTGGGCAATATTCGCCGGTCCAGCCGAAAATTCACGTACTCCGGCACGCCGGTGTCCTCGCCGCCGGAAATATGTTCGATGACCATCGTCGGCGCACCTAATCCCGGCATTTCGGACGCGTGCGCCTTTAGGCCACCCCGGAACTGATAGAGCCTTGTAAGTGCATGGGTTGCCGCCTCGAGTGCGTCGTTACCCCGCTCCGGGGCATGTGCCGGTGCAGTCTTACCGCGGACGTCCACATCCAGGATCATCGTTCCCGTTGAATGAGTCGCAACGGCTCTGGCCGGTCCGCCGGCAATAACCATGTCCGGCTTAACGATCTCATCTGCGAGCAGCCATTTGGCGCCCAATGAGCCGCCGCTTTCGCCATCGAAGCTGATATGAAGCTCGATCGTACCTTTCAAAGGCGCACCGATCCGCATGAGCGACAGAACCGCATAGACCTGGGCCGCCAGATCGCCTTTTCCCGATACCGCGCCGAGACCGTACATCCGTCCGTCGACGATATCGGCACCGAGCGGTTCGAACGTCCAACGCGGATGCGCCTCGACGGTGTCGATGTGGCACACGAATGCCAGAACCGGCCCCTCGCCGAATTGCTTGCGGGCAACAAGGTTCTGCATCGGATACGCGTGCTGCGCCTCGATCCGCGCTGCATCGGGCGCATGTCGCTCGACCTCGAACTCCAACGCCTCTAGAAGCTCCGCGACCTTTTCGGATGCTTTCATCAGTTGATCGCTGCGGGTTTCGCTGCCGATCTGCACAAGCTTGTTGAGCAGCGAAAACTGCCCGGCTCGCTGTTTGACCATGACTTCCGCGACGGTTTCTCGAAGTGTGGCGTTCATCCGTTACCTGCTTTCGATGAAACCCTTGCAAACCCCGCACAAAACGTCAATTTGGATACAACCATCCGCTACTTCGCACCAAGGAGGCCAATTTCATGCCGATGCCGGAAAGCCTGGAAATGATTTCCAAGCTGATATCCTTCGATACCACGAGCCGCGATTCCAATATGGACCTGATCAAGTACGTCCAGGGGTATCTCTCGGACCTCGGCATCGAGAGCACACTGGTGCCGAACGAAGATCGCAGCAAGGCAAATTTGTACGCAACGGTCGGCCCTTCGGACAAAGCAGGTGTCATGCTTTCCGGACACACCGATGTGGTTCCGGTGGACGGCCAGAATTGGGACAGCGACCCGTTCAATGTCGTCGAAAAGGACAAAAAGCTCTACGGGCGCGGCACGTCGGATATGAAGAGCTTTATCGCGCTGGTGCTGGCAAAGCTGCCGACATTCATCGAGCGCGGCCTCGATACCCCGATACATCTCGCTTTCTCCTACGACGAAGAGGTCGGGTGTATCGGCGTCCGCCCCATGATCGACATGATCAACGGCCTGCCGATCAAACCGCGCATGGCGGTTATCGGCGAGCCGACCAGCATGCAGGTGATTACCGGGCACAAAGGCAAGCGCAGTTACGAAGCGCATATCCACGGGCTCGAGGCTCACTCAAGTCTGGCCCCGCAAGGCGTCAATGCCATCGAATACGCCGCCCGCCTGATCACCCACATGCAGGCGATGGCCAAACGGCTACAGGACGAAGGACCCTTCGACGAACTTTACGACGTTGCGCACACCACCGTGCATACGGGCGTCATACAGGGCGGCACCGCGCTCAACATCGTACCCAAGGACTGCAAAGTGACGTTCGAGTTCCGTTACATTGGCAGCGACGACCCGGATGCCCTTGAGGCTGAAATCATCCGCCAGGCGAAGGGCATTCTCGAGCCCGAGATGAAAGCCATCGACGCATCGACCGGCATCGATATCACCTGCATCAACGACATGCCCGGACTGGACATGCATGTGGACCACGAGGTCGTCACGTTCGTGAAGCAACTCGCGGGGCGGAACGATCACGCCAAAGTTGCGTTTGGCACCGAGGCCGGCCTTTTCCAGAACCGCGGCGGTATTCCGTGCGTGGTATGCGGCCCAGGCAGCATCGATCAGGCGCATAAACCCAATGAATTCATATCCTTGGAACAGGTCGAGAAGGGTGAGGCGTTTCTTGATCGCCTAATGGACAGGGTCTGCAAGTCGTGAGAATATATCCGCATGTTCGGATTCGGTAAAAAGAAAGACGGCGACAACAAGCGCGAGCACGACCGCATCGCCGCCAACGGCGAGAAGGTCCGCATCTATGGCGAGACCTATCCCTTGGGCGATCTGTCAGAAGGCGGCATGCGCGTCACCGAGTACACCGACACCCTGCAGGCCAACCAGTACTTCGAGTTCCATCTTGTTTTGAAGCCGAACGGCGAAGACATGGAACTCCGCGGCCATGCCAAGGTCGTCCGGCAGTGGGACGATCAGCTAGCTGTACAGTTTACCAAGCCGCAGCCGGACCTCGTTTTCGAGGTCCGCGACTATCTGGAAAAGCAGCTTTAAGTTTCGAGTTTAGTTGAGCAGCATACGGGGCACGTAGCGCCCGTCTTCAAGGCCGTCAAAGTATTCCACCATCTCAGGATGGCTGATCGGATCGTCATCCTCGTCCAGCACCAGATTCTGTTCCGAGACATACGCCACGTAGGGCGACTGCTCGGTCGATTCAGCGAACAAGTGATAGAAGGGTTGATCCTTGCGCGGACGAGACTCCGGCGGGATCGATTGATACCACTCGTCGGTGTTGGAGAATTCAGGGTCAACGTCAAACACCACGCCCCGGAACCCGTAGATGCGGTGCCGAACCTGTTCGCCGATGGTGAACTTCGCGCTGTTCTTAAGATGTTTCACGGACTAAATCTCTGTGCCTGTGGTAACCGCCGCTCTCACGGCCTCTCACGCATAAAATAACGCTAGACAGAACACTTGCAACCCTGATCGGACTGGAAATACGGGGCCTGAAGGGTTATTTAGCGGGTGCAACAACTTACAGCCAATCCGAATATCGGAATCGGGGTAGAATTATGGCGGACGGCCAGGAAAACGGACAACCAAGCATCGCGGAAGTGCAGAACGAACTGATCGAAGAGTTCGAGTTTCTCGACGATTGGATGGACCGTTACAAGCATATCATCGACCTCGGCCAGCAGTTGCCGCCGTTCCCCGAAGACTGGATGACCGATGAATTCAAGGTGCGTGGCTGCCAGTCACAAGTATGGCTGGTGCCCGAATACAAGGACGGTCGACTGATTTTTCATGCCGTCTCGGACGCGGCTATCGTCTCCGGCTTGATCGCCATTTTGTTGAAAATTTACTCGAACCGGACGCCACAAGAGATTCTCGATACACCGCCCGAGTTCATCGAAGGGATCGGCCTGAACGACCATCTGAGCCCGAGCCGATCCAACGGCCTCCATGCCATGGTTCAGACGATGTTCGGTCACGCCAAGGCGCACGCCGCCTAGGAGAACCGCGCCGGGTCGAGGGCCTCAACCAGATCCGCCTCCAACGGCAACGGCGCCACCGCCAACTGATCGGCGATCAGTTCGGATAACAAAGGCGCCGTCAGAAATCCACGCGACCCCAGCCCCCCCAAAACGTAGAGCCCCTCATCGACGGGCCCGGCCAGGGGCACGTAATCGCGGATCGTGGCGCGCAGCGAAACGCGGCCTCCCCGTGGGCCGGGGGTCTTTATCCCCGGCAGGTGTTCCCGCATCAGTTCGAGCATGTGCGCGTCGTCGACGCCGCGCAATGTCTCCCAGTCCCCAGACGGCATTTCGTCACGACGGGCATAGGTCGCGCCCAACACATGCCCCGCCTCGCCTGTCGGCAGACCGATCCTCGGCGACAGATAGCCCCCGTAAGTGACCGGCACGTTCGGGGCGGAGGTCAGTTCCGGCAGATAGGCGATCTGCCCCCTGTTGGCCCGCAGCGGCCAACTTTCGGCACCTGGCAATCCCATGATCCCGGTGCCTGCGGCAAGTGCAACGGTATCGAAACAGCCGATATCGGTACCGTCCTGGTCTCGCAACAACCACCCCGCATCCGTTTTCTCGTACGTATCGACACTAGCCTGCAGATAGGGTGCGTCAGCGGCCAGATGCGCCGTGATTGCAGGCGGACATAGCGTGCCGGCACCCGAAAACCACAGACCGCCCTTATCCACATCGATGCCGCAAAGCGCCGTGGCTTCCCGGGCGTTGACCTCGCGCATCACGTCTTCGGGCCAGCCGAACGCCGCACGTGCGCGAGACTGCCGCTCCGCCTCATCCTCGTTACGCGCCAGCGCCAACCCGCCGCGCGCGCCCTGCCAAACGGCAGCCCCCTCGGCGGCAAGTGCATCATAGAACCGCACAGCGTAGAGATAACTCGACGCCATGATGCGGCCGAGCGCCGTTCGCTCCCTCGGCAGCCGCGGCGCCAAAAGCGCCGCCGGATTGCCGGACGCTCCGGCACCGGGCGCATCGGCCCTGTCGATCAATGTGCAGTTCATCCCGCGCGCGGATAAGGCCCGAACCAACGTTCCGCCCGCGATCCCGGCGCCGACAACGGCCACGGTCTTGCAGGGCGTCTCCGACCGTTCGCCCGGCAACACTGCTGCGATGCAATCCCTTTTACGCCCGAAGCCGGGCCGTTTCTCGACGGCGAAGCCCAGGTCCGCGAGTGCCCGGCGGACCGCCCCGGCCGCGGAAAACGTCGCCACCCGCGCGCCCGGAGCCGAGAGCCGGCGCACGTGGGAAAGAACGTCATCGGACCACATGTCCGGATTCTTCGAAGGTGCAAAGCCGTCCAGATACCATGCATCCACGATGCCGTCGGCTCGCGCCAGCATGTCACGGGCTTCGCCGAACAGTAATGTCAGCCGCACCCGTCCGCCATCGAACGCAAGACGATGCACACCGCCCACCCGCACGGGCCAGGCCGATAGCAATGCTTCCCCTTCCGACGCAAGTTCGGGGACATGATCAAGAATGGCACGTAGCTGACCGCGCGGAATCGGATATCCCTCGACCGCCATATAGTCGAGTTGCGCGCCTTCAGGCGCGGTCGCTTTCCAATCATGCCACGTGACCAGGAAATTGAGCCCGGTGCCGAAGCCCAGTTCGCAGATCCGGACGCCTGCGCTCTTCCGCCAGAACGCGGGTGCACCGACACCTGTCAGAAATACGTGACGCGTTTCGGCAACGCCGCCGGCTTTCGAGAAATAGATATCCCCGGACACGCCGGAAACGGGCGTGCCGTCATCGGAAATCGATACATCCGGGTCGGGTAGATGCAGATCCGTCATTGGGCGACCGTTTTCCCCGGCCCGCGCCACGGCCGATTATCCGAGCAGCTTGGCGCGCAGCAATCCGTTAACCTGACCGGGGTTCGCCTTGCCTTGAGACGCTTTCATGACCTGACCGACAAACCAGCCGATGGCCTTGTCGTTACCGCCGCGCACATCATCGGCTTGTTCGGGGTTGTCGGCGATCACCTGGTCGACGATCGCTTCGATCGCGCCGGTATCCGTGATCTGTTTGAGGCCCTTTTCCTCGACGATGTCGCCGGGCGCCTTCGACGTCTTCAACATTTCTTCGAACACGTCTTTGGCAATCTTGGTCGAAATCGTCTCGTCCTCGATCAGGCCGACAAGCTCCCCCAAATGCGCCGCCGAAACCGGGCTTTCGCCGATTCCCTTGTCCAGCTTGTTGAGCGCGCCGAATAAATTCGTGGTCAGCCAGTTGGCGACGGTCTTGGCATCGCGCCCCTTGGCGGCTTCTTCAAAATAGGCCGCCGTCTCCCGGTCGGCGACGAGGACTCCCGCATCATATGCAGACAATCCCATGTCGTTGATAAAGCGGTCTTTTTTATCATCCGGCAGCTCAGGCAGCGTCGCCTTGATACGTTCGATAAAATCGTCGTCGAAGCGCACGGGCAGTAGATCCGGATCGGGGAAATAGCGGTAATCGTGCGCAAACTCCTTGGTCCGCATGGCGCGCGTCTCGCTCTTGTTCGGGTCGAACAGGCGGGTTTCCTGAACCACTTCGCCACCGTCTTCCCACACCCCGACCTGACGCTCGGCCTCGACCTCGATCGCCTGCATCACGAACCTGACGGAGTTGACGTTTTTGACCTCGACGCGGGTGCGCAGTTCGTCCGCGCCCTTTGGCCGTACTGACACGTTCACATCGGCGCGCATGGAACCTTCCTCCATGTTGCCGTCGCAAGTGCCGAGGTAGCGCAGAATGGCGCGCAGCTTTTTCAGGTACGCACCCGCTTCTTCGGGCGAACGGATATCCGGTTTGGAGACGATCTCCATCAGCACCACACCCGCACGGTTGAGATCGATCATCGAGCGCTTCGGGTCCTGATCGTGGATCGACTTGCCGGCGTCCTGCTCCAGATGCAGGCGCTCTATCCCGACGTCGCGGGTCGAGCCGTCGGCGAGGTCCAACGTCACCACGCCTTCACCTACGATCGGGTGCAAGTACTGGCTGATCTGGTAGCCCTGCGGCAGGTCCGCATAGAAATAGTTCTTCCGCTCGAATACGGAATACTTGTTGATCGCGGCGCGCAGCCCAAGCCCGGTGCGCACCGCCTGCTCGATGGCCATTTCGTTGATCACCGGCAGCATGCCCGGCATCGCCGCGTCGACCAGCGACACGTTTTCGTTCGGCCCCGCACCGAACGTCGCCGGCGCGCCGGAAAACAGCTTGGAATTGGTGATCGCCTGGGCGTGAACCTCAAGACCGATGACGACTTCCCAATCTCCAGTGTCACCTTGAATAAGATACGTCATGCGCACAATTCCCTGCTCTCGGCACCGGTGTTGCGCTCCAGTATAACTCGACCCGTATTCCGGAAGCCGCGCTTTGCATACCAGTCTATCAAATCCGTACGGTGGGGCGATTCCGGCGTCACGACGATTTCAACATCTGCGCAACCACGCTCAGCGGCCCAGGCCACACATTGCTCCACCATCGCGCCGGCAACGCCGCGACGGCGGCACTTCGGCAGCACATACATGTCCTCGATCTCGGCATAGGAACCGACTTCGAGCCCGAACGCCGTGCTCATGGCTGCCGCACCGATCACAACGCCGTCGGCATCTTCGGCAACGAATACCACGGTATCGTCACGGCGCATCAACTGCGGCAGGTTTACCGAAATACGTTCGATGGAATCGGCGAACCCCTCTTCCGTATAAAACCGCTCGAACAATAACTGTAAGGCCGGCAAATCGCCCTGCAAGGCCTGGCGAACGGTGAAATCCCAGCTGGTGCTCATGGACGCGCCTCAAATCCGGCCGCCATCTCCAGCGCGCTCGCGGCGCGGAACAGGGTCTCTTCCTGGCACACACCGCTGATCAATTGCAGACCCAGCGGCAGGCCGGACGTATCGAGCCCGCCCGGCACGGAAATCGCCGGCAGCCCGGCCAGCGATGCGGGCACGGTGAAGACGTCGTTCAGGTACATGGCGATGGGATCGTCCATCTTCTCGCCTTCGAAGAATGCGGCGCTTGGCGCCGTCGGCGTCAGCAAAACGTCGACGTCTGCGAAGACCTTTTTGAAATCTTCCGCGATCAGGGTGCGAACCTGCTGCGCCTTAACGTAGTAGGCGTCATAATAACCCGCCGATAGCACATAGGTGCCGATCAGCACGCGGCGCTGCACCTCGGCGCCGAAGCCCTCGCCGCGCGTCAGTTCATACATCTCGTCCAAGCTGGCGCCATCTTTTCTGAAGCCATACCGGACGCCGTCATAACGCGCGAGGTTGGAGGACGCCTCCGCCGGCGCGACGATGTAATACGTCGGCAGCGCGTACTTGGTGTGCGGCAGCGACACTTCGACGACCTCCGCGCCCATGTCCCTGAACCATTGCGCACCCTGATCCCAGAGCTTCTGGATTTCCGCAGGCATGGTGTCGAGCGTGTATTCTTTTGGAATGCCGACGCGCAACCCCTTGGCGTCGCGCGTGCAGGCGGCACGGCAATCCGGCATCTCAAACGGCAGCGAGGTTGAGTCCTTGGGATCGTGCCCGGCCATCGCCTGCAGCATGATCGCGGCGTCTTCGACGGTCCGCGTCAGCGGCCCCGCCTGATCGAGGCTGGAAGCAAACGCCACCACCCCCCACCGCGAGCAGCGCCCATACGTCGGCTTCATGCCGACAAGCCCGGTGAACGAGGCCGGCTGACGGATCGACCCGCCAGTGTCCGTCCCCGTGGCGGCAATCACCATACCGCCCGAAACGGCAGCGACGGAGCCGCCTGACGATCCGCCCGGCACCAGATTGGCGTTCGCGCCCTCGGGCGTCCACGGGTTCTTCACGGAGCCGAAATAGGACGTGATATTGGCGGACCCCATCGCGAATTCGTCCAGGTTGGTCTTGCCCAGCATGACCGCGCCCGCATCACGCAGATTACCGCTGACCGTGCTTTCATAAGTGGGGATAAAGTTGTCCAGAATATGCGACGCCGCCGTGGTCCGGACACCTTCAGTGCAGAAAAGGTCCTTCATTCCGATCGGCACACCGTCCATCGGTCCGCGCGCGTCGCCGTTCTTGCGCCGTTCATCGGAGGCTGAGGCGCGCTCACGCGCCAGTTCCGGCGTTTCCGTGATGAACGCGTTGAGGGTACGCCCCGCCTCCATCGCGTCGATAAAGGCATCGGTCAGTTCAACGGACGACACCTCGCCCTTTTCAAGGGCGTCGGATGCCGACGCAATGGTCCAGTCACGAAGATCGCTCATCATTCCACCACCTTCGGCACACCGTAAAACGGACCTTCGCCATCCGGCGCGTTGGAGAGCACTTTTTCCGTGATCCCGCCGTCCGTGACTTCGTCCTTACGCATCGGCGTTTCGGTCTCGACAACGCTGGTCATCGGTTCGACGCCGTCGGTATTCACCTCGCCTAACTGCTCGACCCAGCCGACAATGTTATTGAGCTCTCCGGCGAGCGGTTCCAAACGCTCCTCGGGAACGCGGATTCGCGCCAGAAACGCGATCTTGCGGACATCGTCCTTGGATAACGACATCTGGGTCTCCGTAAGACGTGGAAGGTGTCAAAATAGGCGCGGAAACTACCACCCGGTTCTGGCATCGTAAAGACGCTAGCGGATCAAGACGCCTGTTCGAAGATGTCGTCCCAGAGCTTCTCGGACCAATGTGTCATGGCAATTTCGAGCGCCGATGCCAGCGCCCGGCGCACACCCGTCGCCGGCAGCGAGGCGAGCCCCCCCTCCGAGCGGGCGTATTCAACGTCGGAAACGCCATCGAAGCTCACCTGCCCCTTGTCCAAATCAAACAGCATGATGGTCGAAAAGACGTCCGGCAGCGCGTGCACGCCATCCAGCAGGTCGACGTTGATCTGGAAAACCTGGCGCTTGTTCGAGCCGTCGAAAGGCACTTCGGTGATGAACATCTGTGCGGGGAACCTTATGCGCTTGCCGCGCCGCTCACAGACGACGCTGACTTCATAATCCGAGGCCCGAAAACTGTCGTCGGTCGCTTCGGTATCGCCCCCGACTTTGCCGACGAAGTGAACGCGAAATCCGCAACGATGATGCGTATCCAGGCGAATCTCGCCGGTCACGTCCTCGTTGATGGCACCGTCGATGACCGGCGACAGCACCGTGCCGTAGACAAATCCAACCGGCTTACCGTCCTCGACGATGGCCAACCATGCCGTCTTTCCGGCACGGCCGATCACATCGACCACATCCCCGGCTTTCAGCCCGCCCAGCCGCTTACCCTCGGTCTTGGGCTCGTCGCGGACATTCACGTCCTTCTCGACCAGGTATTTGCCCGGGGCCGGTGTAATCGTCGTTCCCATGAACTCCATGTCGGCGGCAAAGGAAAGGTTGGCCGCGAACAGCAATGCCGCTAGGAGGATGCCTCCGACGCTTACCCGCCCCGTCCGGCAAGTCTCCATCCGCAATCGGATGTTATTCATACGTTGCCCCCGCGCTCTGCCCCCAACCGCAATTCCGGTCGATCCGAAAATGCGATGTCATCGGCGTAAGTGTATGATATCCAAGTCATTCGTTTCTTGCCAGCCACAGGACCGTGAGCGGAAAGCCCACCTCATGCTGCATTCGTCCCTCCAGTCGCTGATCGACGGCATGCCCCGCGGCTCGCGCCTTGTGGGCCTGGATATCGGCGACAAAACAGTCGGTGTCGCGATCTCCGATCCGTTGTTCATGGTCGCAAGCCCAATGAAAACCATTAACCGTGGCAAGAAACTCGCGCCTGTCATCGAAGAATTGAAAACGCTCATTAAATCCGAGGAAGTCGGCGGTCTCGTCGCCGGACTGCCCGTCAGCATGGACGGCACCGAGGGACCGCGCGCGCAGGCGACCCGCGATCTGACGCGGGAGTTTTCCGACCGCCTCGGGTTGCCGTATGCCTTTTGGGATGAACGCCTGTCGACGTCGGCGATTGAGCGGTTTCTGGTCAACGAAGCCGACATGACCCGCAAGCGCAGGAAAGACGTCGTCGACAAGATGGCCGCGAGCTACATCCTCCAAGGCGCACTCGACAGTATCGGCGGGCGTTTCTGATGGCGCTGGTATTCACAGCCGTCGCGCCGATTTTTCTGATTATCGCGCTCGGGATTTTGATGAAGGCAAAGTCGGGTTTTCCCGATGAATTCTGGCGGTTCGTCGAGAAACTGACCTTCAACGGCCTGTTCCCGTCGCTTTTGTTCGTGAAAATCGCCAGCGCCCATATCGATTGGGGGTATGCGCTGCCGATTGCCGTCGCCGTCGTTGTCGGCATTCTGCTGACGGCAGCCGCTGCGGTGCCGTTCCATGGCACGATGAAGATGAGCCCCGAACGGTTCGTATCGGTATTTCAGGGCGGGTTCCGCTCGAACACCTATGTCGGCTTCGCGATCGTGCTGGGTGTCTTCGGGGATGCCGCCACCGGGCCTATGGTCGTCAGCGTGTTCATGGTCGCCATCACCATCAACTTTCTGGGCGTCTGGGGGCACCTGAAATGGCTCGACAGGCCGGGCGGCACGAAAGGCTGGAAAGCCGTCGCCATCGATTGCATCAAAAACCCGCTGATCCAGGCATGCCTCATCGGCGGATTGTTCAACATCACAGGATGGGGTCTGCCGCCGGTCATCGGCCCCACACTGGAACTGTTGAGCCGCGCCGCCCTGCCGATGGGCTTGATGGCGGTGGGCGCCGGCCTATCGATCCACGCCGTCCGTGACGCACGTATGCCGGTGTTCCTGGCCACCTTCTTGAAGTTGGTGGTGCAGCCAGCCGTGACCTACGGGCTTTGCCTCTGGCTGGGGCTCGAAGGCTATGCGCTCATGGTGCCTGTGGTCTTTGCCGCCCTGCCGACGTCGTCGACCAGTTACGTGGTGTCCCGGCAGATGGGCAGTGACGCCCCGCTCGCCGCCGCTGTCGTGACGGCAACGCATCTCGCCGCCGTCGTCACATTACCGGTGATGCTTCTCCTGATCGGCTGATCAGGCCGCCACCGTGTAGTTCAGCAACTTCAGAAGCTCGCCCGACTGACGGTGGAACCTGCGGGTCGCGTCGTCGTCGAAACGGCGCTTCCACACCCCCGGGTCGAGGTCCAGCGGCGCGATCTGATAGGCATGCTTGATCCCCGCCTGAACGATATCTTCCTTGTCTTCGACATCGCAGAACCGGAACAGCCGCCGGACGATCGGGGCCGGCTCTTCGACCAGGTCTTCCGCCCTGATCTGATAATAACGCCGCCGGTTCAGACGCCCGAACCGCCTGGCGGCGCCGACCGAACGCGACCAGTTGCGGGCGAACGTTTCGGCGAAATCGGCAAATGACGGGTAGCGGCGCGGAAACTCCCCCTTGGAGATTCCCATATTGAAGTCCCAGGCGCTTGCCGCCTCGTCGCGGCCGTCGCGGACGACGTGAACGATCCGCATTTCCGGGAACAATCTGTCCAGCAATTCCAACGAAAGCACATGCTCCGGCGTTTTCTCACCGATGCAGGTGATCTCGTCTTCCTTGTCATCGGGGACCCAGCGCTGGAACATCAGCATGACGGCTGTGCGCATCAGATATTCGACGTCATCGAACGTGAAACCCGCGGCATTACCCGGCAAACCGGCCAATTGCATCCGGTTGCCGATGCGTTCCGCATCCTGGTTATATTGATCGACAAGCTTGGCAAGGCCCGGGAACAGGCTGTCCGTGAAGTGCCCTTCGCCCTTGCAGAGGACCTTGGGATGGGTGTCCAGGCACTGCTGCACCCAGGACGTGCCCCAGCGCGTCGCGCCCACGACGAACACAAAGTCCTTTTTCAAGAGCCGGCCCAGTCTGTCGTGGGCCTTCAGATACTCTTCCATCCAACTTTCCCAAGGCCGAGTCCCGCCGTTTCCGGCGCATGTGCGACGAATCGACGACACGAAAACATACTACGCGATCCGTCGCGCTCAAGCCATGCCGTCACGCTCAGCAAAGCATTGATCATGACACTTGCGGTTCCGGCCCCCTCGGACATATAGTGCGCGCCTATGAACGACGGTCCCGGTGCATTCGGCTTTCCACACAAGCATCTCCTCGGTATCGAGGGCCTCAATCCCATTGAAATTACCGCTCTTCTCGACCGTGCCGAGAGCTATGTCGAGCAGAACCGTCAGGCCGACAAGAAAAAAGCCGTTCTGAGCGGTCGAACCATCATCAACCTGTTTTTCGAGGACTCGACGCGAACGCGCACGTCGTTCGAATTGGCGGGCAAGCGCCTCGGCGGCGACGTCATCAACATGTCGGTCGCCACAAGTTCCGTCAAAAAGGGCGAAACGCTGATCGACACGGCAATGACGCTGAACGCCATGCACCCGGACGTTCTGGTCGTGCGGCACCCGGACTCGGGGTCGGTCAAGCTGCTGAGCGAGAAAGTGAACTGCGCCGTCATCAATGCCGGCGACGGCCAGCATGAGCACCCGACACAGGCGTTACTGGACGCGCTCACGATCCGCCGCCGGGTCGGCAAGATTCAGGGCCTCAGGATCGCGATCTGCGGCGATATCCTGCATTCCCGGGTCGCGCGCTCGAACATCCATCTTCTGACGACGATGGGCGCACGCGTCCGTCTGATCGCGCCGCGCACCCTGATTCCGACCGGGGTCGAGCATATGGGCGTCGAGGTCTTCAACGACATGCGCGAGGGCCTTGAGGACTGCGACATCGTCATGATGCTCCGCCTTCAAAAAGAGCGCATGGACGGGAACTACCTCCCATCGGTCCGGGAGTACTTCCACTTTTTCGGGCTCGATTACGAAAAGCTCGAGGGCGCCAAGCCGAACGCGCTGATCATGCACCCGGGACCTATGAACCGCGGGGTCGAGATCGACAGCGAAGTGGCCGACGACTTCGGCCGCAGCGCCATTCACGAACAGGTAGAGATGGGCGTCGCCGTCCGCATGGCGGCGCTTGAGATCCTGACGGCAAACCTCGAAGACACGTTGCAGAGGAATCTGTAATGGCGACCAAAGGAGACCGCACCCCCGGCCGGGTCGCCTACGTCGGCGCCAGACTGCTGGACCCGGCGACAGGCATGGACCAGATCGGCGGCGTTCTGACCGAGGGGGAGTTGATCAAGCAGGTCGGCCCCAAGGTCAATGCTGACATGGCGCTCGAAGGGATCACGGTTATCGATTGCTCGGGCCTGTGCCTCGCCCCCGGATTGATCGACATGCGTGTGCATCTGGGTGAGCCGGGTGAGGATTACAAAGAGACGCTGGCCAGCGCCGGCCGTGCCGCCACCAAAGGCGGGATCACGTCGATGATTTGCCTGCCGAACACCGATCCCGTCATCGACGACATGTCCGTGGTCGAGTTCGTCGCCCGTCGCGCACGCCTGCAGGGTCTTTCGAAAGTCTATCCCTACGGCGCCGTGACGAAGGGCTTGAAGGGCAAGGAAATCGCCGAATTGGGCCTTTTGGCGGAATCGGGTGCCGTGGCCTTCACGGACGGTTTCAACGCCGTTGCGAATGCACAGGTCATGCGGCGCGCCATGATGTATGCGCGAACCTTCGACCTGTTGATCTGCCAGCACCCGGAGGAGCCTTCACTGTCCACCGGTGGCATGATGAACGCCGGAGAGACGGCGACGCGCCTGGGTCTTGTCGGCATCCCGCGCCAGGCCGAGATCATTATGATCGAGCGCGACATCCGCCTTGTCGAACTGACCGGCGGCCGCCTGCACATTGCCCATGTCTCGACGACCGAAGCCGTCGACGCGGTCCGCAAGGCGAAAGCCCGCGGGCTGCCGGTGACATGCGACACCTCGCCACCCTACTTCGCACTCAACGAAGTCGCGATCGGCGATTATCGAACCTTTGCCAAGCTTTCGCCGCCCCTTCGCGAAGAGGCCGACCGCCGTGCCGTTGTCGAGGGAATCAAGGACGGCACCATCGATTGCATCGCGTCCGACCACACACCGCAGGACGAAGAATCCAAGCGGCTGCCGTTCGGCGTCGCTGCCAGCGGGGGTGTCGGCCTGGAAACACTGCTTGCCGTCACGCTGGAGCTTTATCACAACGGCCATGTTTCGATCCTGGAAGCACTGAACTTCATCACCGCTGCACCTGCGGATCTCTTTAAACTTCGCGCCGGCAAGCTGGCGCAGGGCCGGCCTGCGGACTTGATGCTGTTCGATCCCAACAAAGGGTGGAAAGTCGAAGCCGACAAGCTGCTATCGACGTCAAAAAACACCCCCTTCGACGGTCGTCTTGTGCAGGGTGCGATTGCCCGCACAGTCATTGACGGGCGCACGGTTTTCGTGGCCGACTAAGTTCATGGAAAATCTCGACTCCAATATCACCGTCGCAATTGCGGCGGTTTGCGGTTATCTGCTGGGATCGGTCCCGTGGGGATTGGTGCTGACGCGGATGGCGGGCATGGGCGACATCCGCCAGATCGGGTCGGGGAACATCGGCGCGACCAACGTCCTCAGGACCGGGAACAAGTTCCTGGCGTTTCTCACGCTTATCCTCGATGCATCGAAGGGCGCCGTCGCGGCGCTGATCTTCATGCAGATGAGCGAACTTGCGGGAATCGTCGCCGCGTTTGCTGCCGTCATGGGTCATAACTTTCCGGTCTGGCTCAAGTTCAAGGGCGGCAAGGGTGTCGCGACGACGTTGGGCGCGCTTTTGATGGTGTCCTGGCCGGTCGGCGTGCTGACCTGCTGCGTCTGGCTGGTGATGGCCAGTACGTTCAAATATTCCTCATTGGCCTCGATCACATCGATCATCGCATCCCCCGTGATTGCGTGGAAAATATCCTCGAACGAGGACATCGCCTACTTCGCCGCGGGGTTGGCTGTACTGTCGGTGATCCGCCACAAAGACAACATCCGCCGCCTGATCAAGGGCGAGGAAAGCAAGATCGGCCAGAAGAAGGCGGAGAACACCGAAGAGGCGGGAAACGCCGCATCCGAGACGTCGCCGCCGGCATCGTGACGAATACGCCTGGATTCCGGCCTACGCCGGAATGACAAAGTCCGCGCTTCAAGGCTTCCATCACCCTGTCGAAAGCCGGAATCCAAAAATTCTGCCCAATCCTTTCATGACTGTGTTTGGATACACACTTGAAGGAGCAGAGGAATGAATAAGCTACTTGCCGATGTCCGGGGGATCTATGCCACGACATTCCGACTATTGGCAGAACCCAAGGTTCTGAAAGTGCATATTGTTGTCGGACTAATTTATGGCGCGACAATCTTTATGATCTTCATCACGATTGCGGTCACCGCAGTCCTTCTTGGCAATATTGATTTCGAACGTCTAAGCGCGCGCGAAGCCGCTGTGCTTGCAGCGATTGCACTCATTCTGTTCTTCCCTGTTAATTTTCTCATCTCAAGGCTCTTACATTTTGCCGCCGCTGAGCAACCCCGTCCCCGTTATTTCCGCGATTTCCGGATATCGCGAAATGAATGGGTCAACGCGGTCCTGTTACTGTTTCTGGTTGTCGCGATCTCAGTGGTTTCAACAATCTCCATTGACGCCCCTGCGGAAGAATCTATCTTCGAACTTTGCACCGACTTATTGGTTTACAGTTTCTTCTCCAGTGCCGTTTCCATCCCCATTCTCATATCGATAACCGTTTTTGCCGTACACGATCCTCTCGGTTGGGTGTCCGCGTGGCACTGGCTTCGTCAAATGTTCATGCCGATGTTCACGGCATTCCTTTTGTTGACGGTTGGCGGCAGTTTCCTTTCGCTGCCCTTTGAAGGGGCATTCGCTAACACCGACAGCGGCGAAGGTTTCAATTCCGTTGGCGACGTGGCCATGTTTCTGAGCGTGGTCTTTCTCTTATTGGTGATGCTTATGGCAACCTTCGTCCTTACATTTGCACTTATCGCCGGTGGTTACCGTTATTGGCGTGAGACGTATGTGCCATAATGGCGCATGCTCCAGAAGTCCCCCAAAGAAGAAAAGAAAACAGAAGCCGACACCGGTACGGACGACGCCATCTATTGTGCCAAGTGCGGCCACCTGCTGACGCGTATGCGGTGGGCCGTCGATATCGGCGGACATGAGCGCGTCTTCATCAATCCGGCGGGACGGGTATTTCGCGTGGCGTGCTTCAAGGAGGCCCCCGGGGCCGAGGATGTCGGCGAGCCCACCGAGGAGCACTCCTGGTTTCCGGGATATGAATGGAATTTCGCCCTATGCCGCGGCTGCGGCGAACATCTGGGATGGCGATTCGCCGGCAATGCAATGCCCGCCGTCTTCTTCGGACTGATCAAAACGGCGTTGACGCAAAGCCCGCCGGGCGGCGAAGCTTGATCAACAGATTCCCCGTCCAAGGAGCCCGCCATGTCCAAGCCCGTCATCGAGATTCATTACTGCCGCACGTGTCGCTTCGTGCTGCGCGCAACCTGGATGGCGCAGGAACTGCTGTTTACGTTCGCAGATGACTTGGGCGCGCTGTCACTCGTTCCGGACGAGGGCGGCACGTTTCGAATCCAGACACCGGACGGCAACGTGATCTTCGATCGTAAGACCGAGGGCAGATTCCCGGAAAGCAAGGAGTTGAAGCAGTTGATCCGCGACGTCATCGCGCCGGGCAAAGACCTCGGCCATTCGGACAAGAATTAGGATTAAGTCATGTGCTCAGGCAAAACCGGCAACGCCGTCCCCACCGTGTTCATTGAGAACGACCGCACCCGCGTGACCGAATGGCGCTTCAAGAACAAGGGCGATAATACAGGCTGGCACCGGCACGAATACGATTACGTGGTCGTCCCCCTCTTCGACGGCCAGTTGGAAATCGACACGGGTGCCGATGAACGCGTCATCGCCCCCATGAAGAACGGCGTCCCATATTTCCGTGAAGTGGGCGTGGAGCACGACGTCATCAACGGCAACGACTTCGAATGTGCCTTCGTCGAGATCGAGTTCCTCAAGTAGCCGCGCCATCCACATATTTTCTCCTACATGCTTCCATAACCGGTTCTAAAGCACAGTTTCGCGGAAGGATCAGGAATGCTGCCGGACATGATCAAGGACACCGTACGCCACGTATTCAACATTCTCAGAACGACCCGCGACCTTACGCTTGCCCGATGGCGCGTGACCCGAAGGTGAGCCATCATTAAGCTTGCAGGCCCCAACCCAGTGCAAACGTTCTAACAATATTGAAGAAGTTCTGATCGGACTCGCCGCCTGACCATGAAAGGGAACTGAAACATGAGCAATCAGACCATCGCCATCCTGATGCCGGGCGACATGGGCCACGGTGTCGGCCTCGTTCTGCGTGAGCATGGGTATGAAACGATCACCTCGCTCACAGGCCGGTCGGAACGCTCCCGATCGCTTGCCGAAGCCGGCCGCGTCCGCGATGCGGGCGATCTGGATACGACGATTTCGGAAGCGGATCTGATCCTGTCCATTCTGCCGCCCGCGGCCGCGCTTAATCTGGCCGAAGATGTGGCCGCCGCCATGGGTCGCACCGGCAAGACGCCGGTTTACGTGGACTGTAACGCCATCTCTCCCGCCACCGCCGCTGACGTCGGCGCGCGAATCACGAAAGCGGGCGCGACTTTTATCGACGCCGGGATCATCGGCCTCGCCCCGAACAAGAGCAAAGAAACCCGATTCTACGTCTCCGGCCCGGATGTCAGACCGATGACGGCACTTAACGGCATGGGGTTTGAAGTCCTGTCGCTGGGCGACGAAATCGGCCGCGCGTCGGCGATGAAAATGGTTTACGCGGCTGCCACCAAGGGCAGTTGGACTTTATGGACCGCCGTCCTGCTGACCGCCGCCCGCAATGGGTTACTGGACGATCTGGTGGGCGAATTCGGTCATTCTCAGCAGGCGTTGCTCAAGAACATGCGTGGTAAGATTTCATCGTTGCCCGCCGACAGCGAACGTTGGGTCGGCGAGATGGAGGAAATCGCAAAAACCTTCAGCGAAGCCGGTGTGACCAGCGGTTTTCATGACGGCGCGGCGTGGATTTTCGAGTTGCTGAGTGAAACCCCTTACGCCTCGGAAACCCGGCAGAACATGGACACCACGCGCACTATGGAAACCAGCGTCAACGCCTTCGCGGATGCTCTCGCCAAACGACTGCAGGAATGACCTGTTTCAAGCCGTCGGGGGGCGGCGTCCTTGGAACAGTATGAACTCATCGTGCTTGCCGGCGGCCTCGCGGGCGGGCTTGTCAACGGTCTGACCGGTTTCGGCACGGGGCTAACGGCGCTCACATTCTGGTTATACGTCGTGCCGCCGGTCGTCGCATCGCCCATGGTCGTGATCTGTTCCATCGTCGGACAGGTGCAGACCCTTCCCAAGATTTGGCATGCGATCGATTGGAAGCGTGTCGCCCCCTTCATTGTCGGAGGGCTGCTCGGCGTGCCTGTCGGCACTTGGCTTCTGCCGATCATACCGGTTCAGGTCTTCAAGATTTTCATCGGGAGTTTCCTGGTCTGTTTTTGCGGGTTCATGCTGATCAGCGGACGAACGTTCAATATCGCCTTCGGGGGACGCATCGCGGACAGCGTCATCGGGCTTGTCGGCGGCGTCCTTGGCGGTATTGCAGGGCTATCGGGCGCGCCGACCACGATCTGGGCGATCCTGCGCGGCTGGGGCAAGGACGAAAAACGCAGCATCTTTCAGGCGTTCAACCTGACGATCCTGACCATCGCCTTTATCAGCCAGTGGGCAGGGGGCCTGATGACCGGCGAGGTCTGGCGTATGACGCTACTGGCGTTGCCCGGTACGCTGATCGGTGTGTGGATTGGGCGAAAGTTGTATGAACGGCTCGGCGACCGGGGCTTCGACCGGGTCGTCTATGTCGTCCTGTTGTTCTCGGGCATGTCCATGATTTACTTCAGCCTGTGAGCGACATGACCGGAAAATTGCAGCATGGCGGCGACATCGACGCGGCGACCGAAACGTTCGGGAGACCGGCCGAAGGCTGGCTCGATCTCTCGACCGGAATCAATCCGGTTCCCTACCCTGTCGGCGATATCAATATTGACGCCTGGCAGCGTTTACCGACCGCATCCGATGAAGCGGCGCTTATCGATGCGGCACGCGCCTATTATCGTGTGCCGGACCACGCCGCCATTCTGCCGGCGCCGGGCACGCAGGCGATCATCCAATGGCTTCCCGTCCAACAAACTCAATGCCGGGTTCAGGTCATGGGGCCGACGTACGAAGAACACGCCGCGAGCTGGCGCGGGCGTGGTCACTCTGTCGAAGTCATTGACGACATCGATACCGCCGACGCGGATGTGGTGATCGTGGTCAATCCCAATAATCCGGACGGCCGGGTTATCGAACCCGACGCCCTGTTGCGCACGTCGCGGCGCCTGTCCGGTCGCGGCATCCTGATCGTCGATGAAGCTTTCGGCGATGTCGCACCGGATATGTCCGTCATACCCGGGACGGGGGCGCCGGGACTTCTCATACTGCGCTCTTTCGGCAAGTTTTTCGGTTTGGCGGGCTTGCGGCTGGGGTTCGCGGTCGGATCGGCATTCGACATTGAGATATTAAAGCGCGCGCTCGGCCCGTGGGCCGTCGCCGGCCCGGCACTCCAGGTCGGAACGCAGGCGTTGAACGATCGGGTTTGGCATGAACAGTCTCGTTCCCGGCTGGCCAACGACTCCGCCCGGCTGGATAAGATCCTCGCGAGCGCGGGAATGGCGCTTGTCGGCGGAACGCCCCTCTATCGGCTGTTCCGGTCCGATAATGCGCCCTCGATATACGAGCGGCTGGGCCGGGCCGGAATCATGGTGCGGAAATTCGATTACGACACCACATGGCTGCGATTCGGATTGCCCGGACGCGATGCGGATTGGGACAGGCTGGAAAGCGCCCTTAACTTCCGCAGCTAATCATCGAGGATATCCAGAAGCGCCGCATCGAACTCGTCCGGCGCCTCGTACATGACCCAGTGCCCGACATCTTCAATAATCGTGAACGGCACGTCCGGTTGATATTTGGCGAAGATATCCCGGCGTTTCAGGATCTGTTCGCGCCCACCACCCGTCGCGTCGTGAACGCCCCAGATTCCGGCGAGCCGTGCCTTGATGTCCGGCACGACGTCCACAAGATGATTGCCGAGCGACATCGGCCGGGACCGCACGCGGGAACGCGCCACGTTCTTGCGATGGGTATAGATCGCCAGATCGTCGATCTTGGCTTCGTCATGGATCATCAAGAGACGCAGATTGTTACGATGGATGTCGTTCTTTTCCTGGTCAGTCATTTCGGGCTCCGGCACTTCGATCCCAAGGACGCGAACGTGCAGATCCTCAAATCCGCTGGCGCCGACGGCGACATAGGTTTTCATCCGCTCACCGACCGTCTTTGCGACCTGCGAGCCGATCAATCCGCCGAAGCTGAAACCCGCCAGATCGAACGCGCGCCCCTTGCCGAACAGCGTGTCCAGGCCCGCGACGATTGGCGCCGCCAAATTGATCGGTGTCAGTTCTCCCGGCGCCGACGCGCTGTCGCCCAGTCCCGGCATGTCGCAAGTGACGACACGGCGCGAGCGTGACAGTGTCTCGACATTGGCAATCCAGTGCGTCCAGGAACCGAAACCGCCATGCAGCAGCAAAAGCGGCGCTTTGTCGGTTTCTTGCCCCCAAACCTGCCACACCATGTCACCGTCCCCGCACGGCGTTTTCACGATTTCCGCTTTGGAAATCAGGGCTTCGACATAGACTTCGGGGCTTGTGTAGGCGTCTGGCATCGCGGGAACTCCTTTGGCGGGATCAAAAGATGTCCGATCCCGCGCCGATGAACAAGACCCCGGTAGCGCGAACGCCGGGAATATCTTTTCCCTCGGAAAATCCGTGGCATACTCCGGTTAAAGACCGCAAAGGAGCCAAGATGTTCGGACTATTCGGAAAAAGTGAAGAGCAAATACAGGAACTGATCGACAACAAGCAGTACGACGAATTGCCGGCTGAAGTGATCGAGCGCCTGGCCAACGACATCATCCTGACCACCGAAAACGGGATGGACGAGTACCGGATCACGGAACGGATCGAGATCATCACTGCCGAATGCGTGTTCGGTATGAACATCTTCAAGGACTTCTTCGCCTCGATCACCGATATCTTCGGCGGCCGCTCGAAGTCGTCGCAGAAAGTGCTGCGAGACGCCCGGATGACCTGCCTTGCGGAATTGCGCCGCGAAGCCCTGATGGTCGGCGCCAATGCCGTTGTCGGCATCGACATGTCCTATAACGAAATCTCGGGCGATGGGAAAAGTATGCTGTTTCTGGTTGCCAGCGGCACCGCCGTGACGGTCGAGGCGAAGTAAACGTCCATGGATCAGAACCTGCAAGGCACCGTCGGCGAGCACTTGGATACGGTCTCCAAGTACGTCGATTTGCTGGTCGAATTCGGCATCGAATACGGCTTCCAGATTCTGGGCGCGCTGGTATTCCTGCTTATCGGCCTCAAGGTCGCCTCCTGGATCGGCGGTCGCGTCGCCAGGATGCTGGAAGGCCGGAATGTCGATATCACCCTGGCCCGGTTCATCGGCAACGTGGTCAAGATCGTCTGCATCGTCTTTCTGGTCATTATCACGCTCGGCAACTTCGGCGTCTCCATTGCGCCGTTGATCGCCCTGGCTGGTGCCGGCGCTTTCGGTGCGACGGTCGCCATCCAGGGCCCTCTTTCGAACTATGGTGCCGGGGTGTCGATCATTCTGGCCCGGCCGTTCGTGGTCGGGAATACGATCACGGTCAATAAAGCTGCCAGTGGCGTGGTCGAGGAAATCACCCTCGCCCACACGACCCTGATCGGCGAGGACGGCGAGAAAATCACGGTCCCGAACAAGGAAATTGTCGGCCAGATCATCGTCAATTCCGGAAACCGCCGCGTGGTGCAGACGAAAATCGCCATCAAGGGCGGTCAGGACATCACGAAGGCCAAGGACGCCCTCCGGAAAGCCGCAGAAAGTGTTAGCGATATAGCCGGCGGGCCATCACCGGAGATCGGCGTCCACGACTTTGCATACGGGGGGATCGTATTGGGTATCCGGTTTTGGGTACCGTCGAGCCGTTACTTCGAACTCCGCTATGCCGTCAATGAAGCGACGCTCAGGGAACTGAACGCAGCAGGCATCGAAATGATGGCGGCACAGCCGACATCCACGCCTGCATTGTCGTTGTCCGCGGACGATGACGAAACGGCGGAAGATCGTATTCTGTAATAGCTCACCCGGCGTCCTTGTCTATTCGACCGGACAGGAATTCATCGACCGGCATGTCGATATAAAGACCGCATTCGGCGGGATCGATCCCGAAACGCGAGCATAGAGACACGATCTCGATCTGATCGGCGAGCGTAATTTTGCCGTCTGCTTCGCTGACCGCGATGCACACCCGAAGCAAAAGCGCGCCGTCCTCGAGATCCTCGGAAACCTTGGCAACGGCCTGCAAAGCACGCTCATGACCTTCGTGCGGATTCTTGAGGATATCATCCGAGAACTCGCGAAAAAGATCGACGCCCTCATGCGGGTCGAACGCCGTCAACTGGTCGAGTGTTTGAAGAATCTGATCGACCCTGACCTGTTCGGCAAAACTGACTTCACCATCGGTCGTCGCAACGAGCGCGCACGCCGCCATAACGCCCTCAAGAAAGGGACGGTTACGCTGGCGTTCCAGATGTTCCTGGAACTTCTCCGTGAGGGTCGAGATGACACCACCCATCGCTCTCTATCCTTCTGACCACAGTGCATTGACGAACCGCAGCCTTGGCAGGATACACTATCGCATGGGAGTTGTCCGTTGAGCGAAAAGAATAAGTACCGTGTCAGATTAGTTCGTTGGGGCGACAGCAGTTCGTCCGGGCGCACGGTGACGTTCAAGCTGCCGGACGACGGAGACGAGCATCCGTTCAAGGGGCTGGACGTCGGCGCGAAGAACGGTCAGCTCCTGGAGATGGAAATCGCGATCTACGATGGAGATGGCGAGGTCGAAACCCTCGGCACGCCGCGCACCCCCCGCGCCAAGGTCACGCCGCGCTTACCGGTCGTAAAGAGCGGAGCCCCGGAAACCGATATCGGCCGGCGGCGGG
>MDSW01042440.1_pt1 | contig 116703 bp, 102 predicted proteins | sample 811171 | NCBI WGS metagenome assembly MDSW01 (sample SAMN05326641, study PRJNA326480) | marine metagenome | isolation source: seawater | place: Atlantic Ocean: North West | collected 2012 | reverse complement strand
TTAGTAGTGCATTTCCAAGCTTGGGAAGAAGAATCTTATGATAGTTTAGGTTCTTGGGCTTGGGGAGATACCGCTTCTGGAAAACTCAAAGATGGACTTGATGATTTTGGTGCATATTGGGAATACAATGATGTTGCTGTTGGTACTGAAGTGGGATTTATTGCAGTTACTTGGTTAGGAACTGAGGGACCTGACTGGAATGCAAAACTAACTGATGACATTATAATTCCTAGCGATACTATTATCGAGGGTGAAACAGTTCATGTTTATGTTTTTGAAGGAAAACAAGGGAATGGAAACGCACCTGTATATGTTGCTGATCCATCAACATTTAATTTGATGTTAGTTTATTATGACCCTGCTGGAGCATATGAAGAAACCCTAGGAGTTCATAACTGGGGATGGACAAATGATGCTGAAGCTTGGGCAACACCAAATCAAATTTTCTCAGCTGCAGGTTACTCAGAAGCTGGAATTGAGGTTAAAGGTGCAATGCTTCATGCAGTTGAAGATTATGCAGGTTTATTAATATATGCAGGAGATGACGCTTCAAAACATACAGGAGATTTAAATGATACCAATGTTATCGCTGATAAAACTCCAGGTGCAGTTAACTTTGCATATGTAGTAAACGGTGGTGCAGGTTTAACAGATAATTCAAACGTATTTACAACGGCTAGTGAATTTGCTGATGTTGCATTTACATTCAAATTATTAGCATTTAATTTAGATGAAATGTCAGGTACTTATGCAGTTGATCCAAAAACAATTGTAGTAAGAACCTCTTCTTCAGTAGAATCGCCATATCCATTAGCTGAAAATAAAGAAGAGGCAGAAGAGATAATTAAAGGTTGGTTTAAGGTCAGAGAAAATCTTGGTGACGGTAACTTTGGGGATCCTCTTTTGATAGAAAGAGTTGACTTTGCTAAGAGCAATACTACTCTCAATTCATTTGTTGTGATTTTAGAAGAGGGCTTAGATAATACTAAAAATTATGAGGTATTTTTTGATACTATGCATCCTGAAGATTTAGCAGAAGCTAAAGAAGTTGAAGTAACAATTAATGTTCAATTACCTTCGAATACCCCATCAGACGCAACAATTAGTTTAGGAGCAAGCTTTGGTGGGTGGAATCCTGCAGAACCAACTATGCAAGCAACTAAAATTTCTAATACAGAATACACAATCACTTTTAAAGTAAGTGTTCAAAGTGCATATACTACATTTGAATATAAATGGACACAAGGTTCATGGGATATTGGAGAGAATTTAAGTTCAGGAAACAGAGTCTTTGTACTTGAAAACACTAAAAATTCTATAGTGTATGAAGACGTAGTTAGTGCGTGGGACAATGATTCAGATGCTGCGGATACTAAATATCCTGCTACAAATAGATCACCATTTATTCCAACTGACGCTGAGGCTTCATTGGCAGTCAATATGGATACAGATGCACCAGTTTTAACATTTATTTCTCCACTCTCTTTCTTAGGTGCTGATGATGAAAATCGTGTAATTGAGATTCCTTGGGGACAACCATTTGATTTCAATCTATTTCCTAGATATGCGGTTTCAGATGATCGTGATGGAGATTTAACATCATTTGTATTTGTTCCAAAAGGTGATTTTTCAGTTTTAGATACAAGTACTGAAGGTGATTATACTATTATGTTAGAAGTTCATGATAATTGGGGTAATGTAACTCAAGTTACGTTCATTTTTAGAGTTGTGAAGCCTCAAGAAGGAGGACAATCATGAAAAAATTATTTATTGCTATTACATTAATTACAGGAATGTTTACTTTAGCTGCATGTGGAACTAATGGTCCAGACGAACCAGTAAACAATGGTGAGATTGTTGATTTCGGTGACATTTATACACCTGTATCAAAGATTCGAGTTTGGATGGATGATGAAAATGGTGAATATATGGCTGCCGTTGTTGAAGAATTCAATAAAGTTTATCCAAATATTATTGTTGAATTTCAACATATGGGTTCAGTTGATGCTAGAGAATTACTAAAAACTTTTGGTCCTTCAGGAAATGGTGCAGATGTTTTCCAATTTCCTCATGATCATTTAGCTCAGGCCGTATTGGAAGATTTATTATTACCTCTTCCTAGTACTTTAAAGACTAGTTTAACAGGCCGTTCAGCATCTTTGGGTCTTGATATTGCTACACTATCTTACGATGAAACCAATAATTCATTTGATCCTAGCTCACCGAATTCAGTTGAATCGTTATACGCTGTCCCTATTTCATTAGAGTCCGTAGGATTATTTTACAATAAAGATTTAGTTACAACACCTGCAACAACAATGGAACAAATTTTATCAGAAGCAGCCGTCTGGAATGCAGAACAAGTTTCAGATTCAGATACTAGAACAAGAGCTGAGGCAGGATTATTCTATTTAGGCACTACTTCTCATTGGGCAGATAGTTACTTTATGCAACCTGTTTACAGTGCATTCAACTTTACTCCTTTTGGACCAACATTAGATAACCCTAATGCGGTAGGTTTTGAGAATGCAGTTGATGCATTAACTTGGATTCGCGATGAATTAAAACCAATGACAACTGGTACAGGTGCTCATAATTCGATTTCAGGATCAGCTAATTTTGAAAACGGAGATATTCCTTATGTTATAACAGGTCCGTGGAGTCATGAAGCATTTTCAGCTGCAGGATTAAATTATGGTGTTGCTCCAATGCCAACAATTAATGGGAATGAAATGTCTACATTTGCTGGGGCAATGATGGCTGGAGTTTATAAATATTCAGAAAACACAGAAGATGCAATTAAATTTGTTGAATTTCTAACTAGCGATGCAGCAATGGAAATACTTTATGAATATAAAACAAAACTACCGGCATTAGAAGCTGATTTACTTTCAAATATTGAGGGAGTATCTTCAGATGAAAATTTATTAGTTATGGCAGAACAATTAAAAACATCTGTACCTATGCCAACTATCCCTCAAGTTACATATTATTGGGGTCCAGGAGAAACAATGATAATTGATGTATGGAATAATGGTGTAGATCCTGCAACAGCAGCAGCTACTGCTGAAGAGTCATATAGGGCTCGATTAGAATTATCTAATACTTGATGAATATTATATAACTTAAATACATTCGAAGGAGGCAACTATTGTTGCCCCCTTCTATAATGATTTAAAGGGAATTTTATGAAACTATTTAGTTATTTTAAATCTTTTCTATCTGGTATGATATGGGGCTTAGGACAGTTATTTAACAGACAATATGTAAAAGCTCTATTCTTTTTTGTTATCTTTGTAGGATTTGTTTCTACAGAACTTTTAACTAGTAATTATTTTGTTGAAACTTCACCATATGAAAAACTAATTGGTCAAGATTTAGGAAACGAATGGTATTCTAATAGTTTTGTTTCAAGATATTTAGATAATGTTTATAGACTTAAAAAAAGCGAACCAAATAAACTTTTGGAAGATTATCTAGAGCCGGGTAATGAATTAGAGGCATATATTGATTCAATTAATGGTCATCAGAATGCAGAATTATCTAAAATTTATGAAATATTTTCAAAGGGGTTAGATAATATTTCTGAAGAAGAGATATTAAGAATAATTTCAGAAGATATAATAAATCATAATCCAGTAGTTTATAAAAACTTGATAGATAATGAAACTATAGAAGCTAAACTTTTTGATATAGAACAAGCAGATCTAATTCATAGAAAAGGAATTATGTTCAAGGATGATCAGGGAAACTTTTATATAGAAAGAACAGTAACTCTTGAGGACGGGAGTGCTCAAAAAGAATATGTAAAAACATCATTAATTTATGATAATAGAGATTATAATTCAATAATTTACTCAAACGAAGGACTATCGATTTTTGAAAAGACTGATAATCTATATTATATTAATGATACATTTTACATAAAAGTATTAGTTGATGGTTTGATTCGATATATAGATCTAGACACAGAAGAAATAACTTCTGGAATAGATATTCTTGGAAATGAGATTGATATTGATGGTCCTCTTTATGTAAAAGATGGAGAATATTTTGAATATATTGAAGCCGGAACTATTTATTTATCACAAAGAATTTATTTTGAACAAAGTAGTTTAACAGAAACATTCAGAGAAGCTCTTTTCAACGACTATTCACTTGGTATATATTCATATAGCAATGCTGATTTCAATAGACTAATATTAAAGATTTATTTTAATATTTATCCTGAGCTTAAAGAAACTTTTGAAAATGAATATAATAACTTTTTTTATGACAAGGCTGGACTCTTTATTAGGAGTTATTGGTCTGTATTAACTCTTGGAGTTGCCAACAAAGTCAATTACACAAATCATATGTCTCTTGCTGAATCGATTGCAGGATTGAATAAAACAAGAGAAGAATATTCTATGTTTACTATTCCTGGATTTATTTTGAGTGAAAATATTCCTCTTCAGGGTCATGTATCAACACTTATACTTCTTGAAGGTTTAATAGGAGTTATTTTAACTTTATTCTTTTTTATATTTATGTTTTGGTCTATTACTGATGCATATAAAGTTAGTGAAAAGAAGAGACTTAAAAAGAAAATTCTTAAAGATGTAGAATATTTTAAAGATGTGTATGAAAAATCTTTTGAATACATTATCCTATCTCCTGCAATTTTTGTTTTAGCATTTATATCAATAATGCCAATTGCATTTGGATTCTTGATATCTTTTACAAGCATATCTGGAAATGAATCAATGTTAAATAGATTTGATTGGGTTGGACTAAGCAATTTTATTTCAATTTTTGATTTCTCTTCTGGTTTAGGATCTTCATTTGGTCAAGCATTTTGGCGAGTTTTGAGTTGGACTGTAGTGTGGGCAATTTTTTCTACTGCAACAGTTTTTTTTGGTGGATTTTTTCAGGCATTGATTTTAAATAGTGAAAAAGTAGTATTTAAAAAATTTTGGAGAACATTTTTTATTCTTCCTTGGGCTATTCCTGCAATGCTATCACAAATGATTTTTTCAGTGATGTTTAAAGAGCTGGGATTTATCAATAATTTTCTACAAACTATTGGTGTCTATGATGTTTTATATAATTGGGGAATGCTTGGAGTTGAATTTTCAAATTTATCAGGGATTCAATCACTCTTCTATTTAGGATATGAAAATATTCAGTGGTTTACAAATCCATACAATCCAACAGCCGTAAGAACGGCATTAATAGTTGTTAATATTTGGTTGGGTTTCCCCTACTTTATGGCTTTAATGACTGGAGTGATGTCAGCAATAGACAAATCCTTATATGAAGCTGCAGATATTGATGGCGCAAGCGGATGGCAAAAAATCAAATTAATTACAATGCCTCTAGTGCTTTATTCTACTGCACCTATTTTAATTATGACATTTTCAGGAAATTTTAATAATTTTGGTATGATCTACTTTGTTACACAAGGTGGCCCTAATACAGGAAAACCTGCATTAGGATTTGCCGGGGATACAGATATTTTGATTTCATGGATGTATAAACTAACAGTGGATTATAGTATATACAATATGGCATCTGTTTTTTCAGTACTTATTTTTATATTTGTTGGTTCAATTACTGCATGGAACCTTTCAAGAACTAGAGCATTTAAGGAGGATTAGATAATGTTTATACAATTATTAATACTTTATTTATTAGTTGTTTCGTTATTTGTCCATCAGTCAACAATTAACGAATACGCTAGAAGAAAAGGCTATGAAGGTGTTAAAGTAGGTTTGATTTCTCTAGTTCCAATTCTAAGTTATTTTTACTATAAAAAATTGCCTAAAAAAAGAAATGTTTCTAATCAGGGATTAAAAGACGTTTTTCGTTGGAATCATATGATTCAAAGAATCATGTTATATCTTCAAATAATATTTGTAGCAATAATAGTTATTGTTCCTGTAATTTATATATTTGGACTAGCATTTTCAAATATAAGGTCTGATATTCCAAATCAAATTTGGCCAGCCAATCCAAACTTTGACGCGTTTATTTATTTATTTAGAGAAACAAAATTTACAACTTGGTATTGGAATACCTTATCTATTGCTTTAATAAATATGCTATTAGGTACAGTGTTAATTACAGGTGCAGCTTATGTCTTTGCTAGGTTTAGTTTTAAAGGAAAAAAAGCAGGATTACTAGGGATCTTAGTTTTACAGGCGTTTCCTTCTTTTATGGGACTAATTGCAATGTACGTTCTTTTTTGGAAATTTGGACTTCTAGGACAACCTAGAGCATTATCTATTTTATATATAGGAGGATCAATACCTGGTAATTTATGGCTTATAAAGGGGTTTCTGCAACAAATTCCAAAAGAATTAGATGAATCAGCTATGATTGATGGAGCAAATAAATTTCAGATTTTTTGGCATATAATTCTTCCTTTGGCAGTACCCATATTAACATTTGTTGCTGTTACGATGTTTATGGCACCTTGGATGGATTATATTCTTCCAGGATATTTATTAAATTATTATCCTACAAATGCACCTTTAGGATATGATATTACAAATCAATGGACACTTGCTGTAGGGTTATTTAGATTCATTAATGATTTAGAATATCTTCATTATTCTGCTTTTGCAGCAGGAGCTCTTTTAGTCGGAATACCAATTACTATCTTATATATGGTTTTCCAAAGGTATATAATTGAAGGAATTATGGCTGGAGCGACTAAAGGATAAATTTATAACTATAATAAAAATTAGATTGGATATGTTGGTGAAAACATGGAACTTTTCAAGAATAAAAAACATTTTATCAAGATTTTTAATGAAAGCTTAAATAAAACATTTAAAAAATCAATTGATGAATCTAGTACAGAAGAAAAGTATTTTTCTTTAAATATATTAATTCAAAAATACTTAAAAGAGAGATTTAAAAAATCAAGAGATAATATAATTAAAAACAATTCTAAAAAGACAATTTATTTTTCTATGGAGTTTTTAATTGGAAGAATGATAAAGAATAATTTATATAATTTAGGTGTATATAATATTGTTAAAGAAAGCCTTGCAGATCGTGATATCGATATTAATGAATTGGAAGAATTTGAAGTTGATGCAGGATTAGGTAACGGAGGTTTAGGAAGATTGGCTGCATGCTTTTTAGATTCAGCTGCATCTTTACAAATTCCATTATATGGAAATTCAATAAGATATAAGAAAGGTTTTTTTCATCAAAAATTCGAAAATTATAAGCAAGTAGAATATGATGACGAATGGTTAGAAAAAAATTATATATGGGAAGAAAAAAAGGAAAATGAACATGTTTTCATAAATTATTATGGTAATTTAGAAAAAAGTAAATTGATAGATCCTATTACAATTAAAGCTGTACCTTATGATATTTATATTTCAGGTTATTCAAATGGAATAGTAAATCGTCTAAGATTGTGGTCAATTGAAAGTTCTAAGAATAATTTCAAAGAAAATTTAAAATATAAAAAAATCTTATACAATGTTTCGAGAACATTATATCCAGATGATTCTACAGAAGAAGGCAAAATTCTAAGAATTCAGCAACAATACTTTTTTAGTTCCGCGGGAGTTCAAGATTCAATCAGAGAGTTTAAAAATAGTGGAAAAAGAATGAATGAATTTTATCAGTATTACACATTTCAACTAAATGATACTCATCCAACAGTTGTTATTTTAGAGCTAATGAGAATTTTAATTGATGAAGAGAATCTAAGTTTTGACTTGGCATGGGAGATAACTCAAAAAACTTGTGCTTATACTAATCATACAATTTTAAGTGAGGCACTTGAGAAATGGGATAAAAAAATATATAAAATGGTTCTACCAAGGATTTATGAAATATTAACTAAAATTAATGAAAGATTTAATATATTATTAGAAAAAAATGATAGTTTTAATAACATTGAAAAGGCTAAAATGAGATTAATTGGAGAAAAAGAGATTAGAATGGCAAACATTGCGATTTATGGATCTAAAAGTGTAAATGGAGTTGCCAAATTACATACAGACATATTAAAAAATCACGAACTCAATGAGTTTTATCGACTTTTTCCTAAAAAATTTAATAATAAAACAAATGGAGTCAATCATAAAAGATGGTTGTTTCAAATTAATCCTGAACTAACAAATTTTATAGATGAAAAAATAGGTAAAGATTATCATGAAAATCTAAAAGCTATAGAAAAATTAATAAGTTTTAAAGAGGATAGAGATGTTTTATCTAAACTTAAATTAATAAAAGACCAAAAAAAAATGCAACTGGTAAAGTATATTAAAGAAAAAGAAGATATTGATTTAAATGTTGATGCAATTTTTGATATTCAAATAAAAAGATTACATGAATATAAAAGACAATTAATGAATATCATGCATATAATTCATGTTTATCTTGAATTAAAAAATAATAAAAAATATAAGAAAAATTATGTACCGCATAATTTTATTTTTGGAGCGAAAGCTGCTCCAAGTTATGAAATGGCAAAGTTAATAATTGAGTTAATAAAAAGGGTTGAAGAAAAAATAAATAATGATCATGAAACAAATAATTTACTAAAAGTAGTCTTCGTATCTAATTATAATGTTAGTTATGCTGAACAATTAATTCCAGCAGCCGATATATCAGAACAAATTTCTACTGCCTCAAAAGAAGCTTCAGGAACTGGTAATATGAAATTTATGATGAATGGCGCAATAACCATAGGAACTATGGATGGTGCAAATGTTGAAATTGTCGAAAAAGTTGGAAATGAAAATGCATATATATTTGGATTAACTGCTGAAGAGGTAAATATTCTAAATAATAATAATTCTTATAATCCTAACGATATTATTGAATCTGATCCTAGAATCAAAAGAGTTTTTGATTTTATTAAAGAATTAACTTATAATCCATATCATTTCAATCATATACTTGATTCTTTAAGAAAAAAAGATATCTATTATATAATTAAAGATTTTAGTTCATATATTGATTGTCATAAAAGAATAAATCAAGACTATAAAGACCAAATGGTGTGGCAAAAAAAAGCTTTAGTAAATATTTCTAAGTCAAGTTTTTTTTCATCTAATAGAACAATTTTAGATTATAATGATCACATTTGGAAATTAAAAAAAATCAAATTCTAAAGGAAAATTTTTTTATGGCTTCTAAAACTAATCTTGATTTAAGAAATCAAGTCATTTATCAAGTATATCCTAGACAATATTCCAAAGAAGGAACATTAGAAGTTCTTCGTAAAGATTTAGATAGAATTGTTGATTTAGGTGTATCTATTTTGTATTTACTTCCAATACACCCTATTGGACATGTAGGAAGGAAAGGGTTGGATGGGTGTCCATATTCTATAGCGGATTATTATGGTATTGCTGAAGAACTAGGTACCATGGATGATTTTGATCACCTTGTAGAAGATGCACATAAAAAAGGTTTAAAGGTTATGATAGATATTGTTTTTAACCATACTTCAAGGGATTCAAAACTATCAAAAGAACGACCAGAATGGTTTTACAAGAATGACGATGGCAGATTTGCAAATCGTGTTGGTGAATGGACAGATGTGACTGATTTAACTTATCGCGATTCTGAACAATGGAATTATTTAATAAATAATCTTGTTTTTTGGGCAAAAAAAGTTGATGGTTTTCGATGTGACGTTGCACCCTTAGTGCCACTTAAATTTTGGCATCAAGCAAGGTCTGCTGTAGAAAAAGTTTCAAAAAATCATATATGGCTTGCTGAGTCTGTTCATCCTCAGTTTATTAAATACATCCGATCACATGGATTTGAGGCTCATAGTGATGGTGAGATGTACAATGTATTTGATATTGAATATGATTATGATATAGATGACTTTTATGAAGGATATTTAAAAAGTGAAGTATCGTTCTCAGACTATTTAAATGCGGTTGAAAAACAAGATTTCATATATCCAAATAATTATATTAAGCTACGTGCATTTGAAAATCATGATAAATCAAGATTAAGAGCAAAAGTTAGAGATGAAAGCATGTTTAAGAATATGCTTGCGATGAGTTTCTTTCTCAAGGGAACGCCAATGCTTTACAATGGAGTAGAAGTGATGTCAACCAAACATTTGTCACTCTTTGATAAAGATCCTATTGATTGGAATGAACATGAAGATATCACACAATTTTTAAAACTACTTATTAAATTAAAAAAACATCCACTAAATAGAGACGGTCATTTTAACGTACATTTTAAAGATGGAGGTGCTGTATTATCATATCAAAACAAAGGAAAAAAAATGGTGGGATTATTTAACATAGAAAATGTTACTTTAAGAAATATTCCATTAGAACCTGGCACTTATACAAATGCATTAAATAATAAAAAAATAATTATCTCAGACTCTTATAAAGAAAAAGATCCAGTTTGGATTATTATTTAATGCGAGCATTTATAGATGGATTTAACTTAATTCGTATTGAATCTGATGAATACATTCATGATGTAAAAGTTTTAAACATCTTATTTCGTTTTGTTAAAAAAAAAGAGCATAATCAATATTTTGAAACGGATCAACCAATTCCCTTACAACAAGCAGATACTATTTATATTAACGGTAAAAAACATTTATTACAAATTGGACTTGTAACTATAACGGAGTCTTTTGAAAATAAATATAGATATAAAGGCCCTTTAGGAGCTATATATTCTACACATGAGACAGAATTTATAGTTTTTTCACCAGTTGCAAAAGAAATAAATCTAATTTTAGATAATAATATATATAAAATGCATAGCGATAGTATGGTGTATAAAATAAAGGTGAAAGGCGATCATATTTATAAAAAATATCATTTTGATGTAAGATTATCTGATAAATTCAACAGTGTTATTGATCCCTACGCTAAGATGATATCGAACAATAGAGGAATAATCATACCAAATGAAAGAAAATCAAAGGTATCACCTATAATTCTCTCTGATTATAAAAATACGTATATATATGAGTGTCATATTAGAGATATGACTATTAATTTAGATGTCAAAAACCCTGGATTATTTTCTGGCATGAGTGAATATTCTAAAAAAATTGGAAGTTCAGTTATAAATTATATAAAAGATTTAGGGATGACTCACATTCAAGTATTACCAATTTTTGAGTTCGATGGTGTCGATCCTTTAAACAAATCAAAACACTATAACTGGGGTTATAATCCAGTTAATTATTTTTCATTACAGTCTTGGTTTTCCTCTAAACCTTTAAATCCTAAACAAACAATTACTGAGTTTGTTGAAATGGTTAATAGAATTCATGACAAAGGTTTAGGAATTATTATGGATGTAGTATATAATCATGTATCAGATTATAAATCATTTTCATTCCAAAAATTAGTTCCTGGATACTTTTTTCGTCATGATTTAAAAAATAGACCTGCAAATGGTTCTTTATGCGGGAACGAGGTAGAGACAAGACGATTTATGGTTAGAAAGTTAATTTTGGACTCTTTAAAATATTTCGTAAATACATTTCAAATAGATGGTTTTCGATTTGATCTAATGGGATTAATTGATATAGAGACAATGAATTTGATAAAAAAAGAACTTTCTAAAATTCATCCCGGAATAATGATTTATGGAGAGGGATGGAATATGGGAAGCATTTTGAGAAGTAATGAAAAAGCTATGCAATCAAACCATATTCATATGCCTGAGATAGCACATTTTAACGATAATTTTAGAAATAAAATTAAAGGAAGATTAAATTCAAGTGAATTAGGTTATGGAACAGGTGGAGTTATAGATTTAAAAAGTCTATCTAATTTACTTAAGGGTTCACCTAATTTATATTCAGACCCTTCATACTCAATTAATTATTTAGAGTGTCATGACAATTTGACTCTCTATGATAAAATTTCTAAATATTCATTTGATAAAATTGATAGTAAAATGTACCAAGATTTTTCTAATGGACTAGTTGTCTTATCAAATGGAATAAAATTTTTTCACGCAGGTCAAGAAATGTATAGGTCTAAAAATGGAGATGAAAATTCATATAAATCTCCAGATAAAATAAATGGACTTAATTATATTTTGGGGAACCATACAATTTATTTGAAATCACTAATTAATTTTCAGAAAAGTACCGCCAATTTTATATCAGAATATGAAATATTTGATTTTGGTATAAAGATAAAAAGAAGTAAACATATGATATTGATAAAAACAAAAAAATGTAATTTTATATTTAATGATAATACCTATGAATTAAAAATAGCATCATCTAAATATTTTTTTAACAAGATGAATTTAAATATAAAAAATATTGGAATATATATATTTGAAAAAGTGTAAACATACAAAAATCGATTTAAACTGTTTCTCTATCAACAAGATGAACATCAATAATATCATGTAAAGTATCTAATTCAACTCCTTTAATAAGTTTGATTAACAAATTAAAAGATTCTTTACCCATAAATTTAACTGATTGATGTATAGTTGTGATGCTTGGATTCATCCATTTAGAATGAGGAGTATTATCATATCCTATTACTGCAATTTCTTCAGGTATTTTGACATTATTTTTCTTTAATAAATTAACTACTACAAAAGCTAGAGTATCTGAAAAACAAAATATTCCATCTGTTTTTGGTTTTTTTGATAAGATATCATTTATAAAAAACACATCCGGATTTATCAAATCCATATCATAGATATCTACATGGATATTATGTTTCTTCATTTTTTTTAAAAATCCCACAGATCTTTCATGAGTTGTTAGTAAGAATGATGGCCCTCGAAACATTAAAATATTTTTCTTTCCAGAGTTAATAAGTTTTTTTGCCGCCAATTCGCCACCTTTTATATTATTTGAAGTAATTGAAGGTATTGTTTCATCTAATATATGATCAACAGTGATTATTGGAATATTCAACTCTAATAATTTTAAAGGATTAGAGAAATTTGATGCAACAATTAAACCCTCGATATTATATTGATCAAAAAAATTTAAATATTCTAATTCTCTTTTTGGATCATCTTGAGTGTGACATAACATTATTTTATACTCGTAAGTTGATGCTTGTTCTTCAATACCCTCTAAAAGTTCACCATAAAAGTCATGTCCAACGTGAGGAACTATAACTCCTACTATTTTAGAATGATGAGATGTAAGTGATCTAGCAAGCTGGTTTGGAACAAAACCTAACTCATCAATGGTTTGATTTACTAGTTTTTTTGTTGTTTCATGTACATAGCCTTTTTTATTTATTACTCTTGATACAGTCGTAACAGAGACATTAGCTTTTTTTGCAACATCACGTATTGTTGGTTTCATCTTTGACTCCTATAAAGTACCCATAAGGGTCTATTTTATTTTGATCACTTTGCATTAATACTTTGTAATTTTTTGTTTTTATATCATAATTATAAGAATTATTTGAATTATTTATAATGATTAAAACTTTATCTTTGTTAAGTTTTTTTTCAAGTATAATCATGTTTTTTTTAGAATAAATTTTAAAATCATAATAAGATATTAATTCGTAATTTTTGTATATAGCAATTAATTTTTTCATAAATATTAACATATCGATATCTCTTCTGTTTTCATCCCAAATCATAGGAAGTCTATTATTGGGATCATCAAAACCTGAAAGTCCAACTTCATCTCCGTAGTATATACTAGGAGAGCCTCCACATACAAAAGATAATATATAAGCAATTTTGGTTAATTTAGGATTGTCATTCACTCTTTTTTTTATTCTAATTGTATCATGTGATGAGGTTACATTGAACATTGATGAAATAAAATTTTTAGGAGTTCGACTTAGATAAGAATTTATTTGATAAACAAACTCATTTGATGAAATTTTGTTTTCAATAAAATCCCAAATAGGAAAAGATAAATCATAATTCATAACAGAATCTAATTGGTCTCCTAAAAGCCATGGAGTAGAAGAATCCCAATTTTCACCTAAAATAAAGAAATCCTTTTTAACTTTTTTTGTCTCTGATCGGATTTTTCTTAGGAAATCATGACTAATTTCATTAGAAACATCTAATCTCCAACCATCAATATTATATTCTTCTATCCAATACTTTACTGCACTAAGAAGATGATCTTCAACTATTGAATTGGAAGTATTCCATTTTGGCATTGATGGAGTGAAACCAAATGTGGAATAATTAAGAGGTGTACCATTAAAATATTTAGGACTTTTATCAGGGTTTAACTCAAAGTTATCAACAGGAAATTTATTGATATAAAAACAATTTTTATATTTACTTTCAATTCCATTTAAGATAACATCTTGAAAAAAAGGATGAAAATAACCACAATGATTAAATACACCATCAAGCATTACTTTTATATTATTTTTATGAGCCTCTTCAACAAAATTTTTAAAGTCTTCGTTATTACCAAAATGTTGATCAATCTTAAAATAATTAATAGTATCATATTTGTGCATTGAGTAAGCTTCAAAAATAGGATTTATGTAAATTCCTTGAATTCCAAGATCTTTAAGATATGGTATCTTTTTAATAATACCTTTGATTGTTCCTCCAAATTGCTGATTATTAAATATAGGATTTGTATCCCAAGATAAATTAGGTCGATCAGTGTAAAATCTATCAGGAAAAATATGATACCAAATCATATTTTTAGACCATGCTGGAGGTTTTAATAAATCATCTTGACTTAAGAAAGGATAATTAAAAAATTTATAAACATTATAATTATTAAAGTCATCAAAAGACTTAAATGAACTAATACCGTTAGTACCAAATATAAATTTTTCTTCTTTTTCTTGAATCAAAAAGAGATATTTTAATCTTTTATATTTTGGGCTTATAGAAATAAAAAAATATTTATGTAAGTTATCAACATATTTGGTTTTCATTTCTGTATTTTCATGTTTCCAGTTTGATTTTCCGTTTTTATGATCCCATTCAAAAGGATCTCCATAAATCAAATGGACTTTTAAATTATCAAGTTTTGAAGATTTTAAGTAGATATGTATTGTTTTTGTGTCATAAGCATAACACATTTCTGATTTTGGTCTATGATATAAGGCATGTTTATTCATAAATACTCCAACATAATTATAGCATTAAACGAGAACTAAAAAAAATAAGAAACCGATAACACAGTAAAATTCTCTTTTGTATATGCTAAAATAAAAATGTTAATTTTTAGGAGTAATATGAGGAAAGCCGGAACTTTAATTCACATTTCAAGCTTACCAAATAAATATGGTATTGGTTCTTTTGGAAAATCTGCATATGAATTTGTAGATTTTTTATGTAAAAGTAATCAATCCATTTGGCAAATATTGCCTCTTGGACCGACTTCTTTTGGTGATTCACCTTATCAAACGTTTTCATCATTCGCAATAAATCCGTATTTTATAGACCTAGATCAACTTATTAATGAAGGACTTTTATTGGAGGAGGATATTAAAAGTGAACTTACAAATAATGAATTAATTGACTATAGTTTTTTATTTAAAAATAGACTTGCTGTATTATATTTAGCTTTTAAAAATTTTATTCCAAATAAAAATTTTCACTATTTTTTAGAAAAGAATAAATTTTGGACAGAAGATTATTCTTTATTTATGGCTTTGAAAGAAAAGTTTGAGTACAAACCTTTTAATCTATGGGATAAAGAATTTAAATTTAGAGATGAAAAAATAATTAAAAATGAAAAAGAAAAATTAAACGATAGGATTGATTTTCATTTGTTTTTGCAATTTAAAGCTTATGAACAATGGTATAAACTCAAATCGTATGCGAATAAAAATGGTGTAGAAATTATTGGAGACATGCCAATATATGTTGCATACGACTCAACCGATGTATGGATGCACAATAATTTTTTTCAACTTAATTCTAACCTCGACATGATTAATGTTGCAGGGGTACCACCGGATGGGTTTTCTCAGGAAGGTCAACTGTGGGGGAATCCATTATATAATTGGGACGCTTTAAAAAAAGAAAATTATTCATATATGATTAAAAGAATTCAACATAATTTAGAAATTTATGATTATTTGAGAATTGATCATTTTGTAGGATTTGAACACTATTATTCTATACCTTTTGGAAAATCGAATGCTAAAGTTGGAGATTGGATTAAAGGTCCATCAAAAGATTTTTTTCATGTTTTAAGGAAAAAGATCAGCACTTTAAAAATCATTGCTGAAGATTTGGGTCGAAAATCACAAGGAGTTTTAGATTTATTGGAATTTACTAATTTTCCTGGAATGAATATAACTCAACATTTAATTGGAACTTATGACCATAATACTGAATTAATATTTGATTTTAAAGAAAATTCTGTATCTTATACTGGAACTCACGATAATGAAACAACGCTTCAATGGTATGAAAATTTATCTAATAAAGATAAGGCGAATATTCGTAAATACTTGGGAGTCATTAAAAAGAAAGAGATATGTAATGCTTTAATACACGAAACACTTAAATCTAAATCAAAAATTGTAGTTATACCTATTCAAGATTACTTAGAACAAAATAGTAGATCAAGAATGAATGAACCAGGCACAACAGGAAATAATTGGCGTTACAGGACTTTTTCTTATAATTTTAGTTCAGAGCTTGCAGAACGAATAAAAAAACTAATATTTAGTACTATGAGAGAGTCTTAAAGTTTAGATAATCTTTAATTGACAAAACAACTAGGTTTATATATAATATCAATGTTAACCTTACAAGGAGGGATTCAAATGGTATTTGATCAAGTAAAAAGTATTATTGTAGAAGAGCTTGGAACAAAAGAAGAGCTTGTAACTATGGAAGCAAGATTATCTGAGGATTTAGGGGCAGACTCCATAGATGCTGTTGAATTGATTATGAAGCTTGAAGATACATTCGATGTGTCAGTTTCTGATGAAGAAGCTCAAGCAATGACAACAGTTAAAGATATTGTTCATTATCTAGAGCAAAAAAAATAATAATTAAGGCGAAAATCGCCTTTTTTTTTTTGAAAATTTTTAATAATTTTGTATAATTGATTTAGGAGTAAATATGACATATAATATAAAAAAAATAGAGCAAAAATGGCAAAAACATTGGTTAGAAAATAAAATGTTTAAATCAGATTTAAATGTCAATTTAAGAAAATATTATGCACTTGACATGTTCCCGTATCCAAGTGCTTCTGGTCTTCACGTGGGTCATATAGAGGGTTATACAGCAACTGATATTATTTCAAGATTTAAAAGAATGCAAGGGTTTAACGTTTTACATCCAATGGGATGGGATGCTTTTGGACTTCCAGCAGAACAATATGCATTAAAAACTAATAATAACCCCAGAGACTTTACATATAAAAATATTAATAATTATAAAAGACAAATTATTGAATCAGGTAAAGGAATAGACTGGGATAGAGAAATAGCAACATCTGATCCCGAGTACTTTGCTTGGACGCAATGGATATTTAAAAAATTATACGAAAAAAAATTAGCTGTATTAAAAGATATTGAAGTTAATTTTTGCGAAGAATTAGGTACTGTTCTTGCTAATGATGAGATCAAAATTATTGATGGAGTGATGGTTTCCGAAAGAGGGTCACATCCTGTTATAAAAAAATCAATGAAGCAATGGGTGCTAAAAATAACAAATTATGCTGAAAGATTGCTTGATGGCCTAGAATCACTAGATTGGCCTGAGCATTTAAAAGAAATGCAAAGAAATTGGATTGGCAAATCTGAAGGTGCTATGGTTAAATTTAAAATATTTAACAACATAAACAATATTGAAGTTTTTACAACTCGTCCCGATACATTATTTGGAGCAACTTACATGGTTTTGGCACCAGAACATCCTTTAGTTTTAAATATAGTTTCTCAAGATGAGAATAATACAGTACAAGATTATATTAAAAAAACAAAACAAAAAATGGAAATAGATAGAACTTCTTCTAAAGATAAGACGGGAGTTTTTACAGGTGCTTATGCAATAAATCCATTAAATTACAATAAAATTCCAATTTGGATTGCTGACTATGTCCTTCCGAATTACGGAACTGGGGCAATTATGGCAGTACCTGGCCATGATGAAAGAGATTATGAATTTGCACAAAAGTATGACCTTGATATAGAATATGTTCTTAAAAATGATGAAACAGGTGTTTTCACAGGAGACGCCGTTCATATAAATAGTGAATTTTTAGATGGAATGAAAAATCAAGAAGCTATTGAGACAATGATTTGTCATCTAGAAAAAATAAAAAAAGGATACAGGCATACCACTTACAAGATGAGAGATTGGGTTTTTTCTAGACAAAGATATTGGGGAGAACCATTTCCTATCTTATTTGATGTGAAGGGTAATATTCACTTGCTAGAGGACAAAGATTTACCACTTGAATTACCTGAAATTAAAAATTTTAAGCCCAGTGGTGATGGAAAAAGTCCACTAAATTTAGCCTCTGATTGGGTTAATACGAATTTTAATGGATTTAAAGTAAAAAGAGATACTAATACCATGCCTCAGCTTGCTGGAAGTTCCTGGTATTTTATTGCATATATTTTAAAAGGGCCGTTAGGTATCACTCCTTTAAATTCTTCTGACGCAAAGAAAGCACTTGATTATTTTCTTCCAGTGGATTTATACGTGGGAGGAACAGAGCATGCTGTAGGTCACTTACTTTACTCCAGATTCTGGACAAAATTTTTATTTGATATTGGACTTGTTTCTGTAGAGGAACCGTTCAAAAAATTATTTAATCAGGGAATGATTCTTGGAGAAGACCATTCGAAAATGAGTAAATCAAGAGGTAATACAATTAATCCAGATGAAGTAATTGAGAAATATGGTGCAGATGCATTAAGACTTTTTGAAATGTTTATGGGACCTTTAGAGTCAGAAAAACCATGGTCTACTGATGGTTTGATAGGGGCAAAAAAATTCATTGATAGAGTATATAGAATGTTTCAATTTATTGATGATAAAGACCACATAGAGTTGGAAATGATTTATAATCAAACTGTAAAAAAAGTGACTGATGATTTTGAAAAACTAGCATTCAACACTGCAATAAGTCAAATGATGATTTTCGTCAACGAAGTTTATAAATTAAAAAAAATTAATAAACAAATGGCTAGAAATTTTTTAAAGTTACTTAATCCAATATGTCCACATATTACTGAGGAAATCAACTTATCTATTCTAGAAATTAATGAAGAGCTTATTTATTCAGAATGGCCAACATTTGATCAGAAAAAGACAGAAGAAAAGGACGTTCAAATTGTTGTACAAGTTAATGGAAAATTGAGAGCAAAAATAAACATGAAGAGAGATGAAAATCAAAAGAATATCGAAAATGCTGCATTTGAACAAGAAAATGTAATAAAATTTACAGAGAATTTAAAAATATATAAGATTATTTACATAAAAAATAAGTTAATAAATATTGTGGCTAAATAAATTTAAAAAAAACACCAATAAATATATTACATTCATCGTATTATAAGTGAGAAGTTATGGATCGACTATCTATTTTTGTTAAAGCATTTAAATCGGGTGATTTCAAAAAATTTGAGTTGTTTTATGATCTTGTTTCTCCAGCAATTTTTTTTACAATAAAAAAATATATAAAAGATTCAATGAATATAGAGGATATTATGCAGGAAGTCATGTTAAAATTTATTAACAATATTCATAATGTTGATCCAAAAAAAAATATCAAAAGCTATTTGACAACAATTGCTAGAAATAAATCAATTGATTTGTTAAGAAGTAAAAAAAATCTTGAGTATGATGATAATCACATATATCAACTAGAAATTGATTACGACTATGAAAATAAGTATATATGGCTTTTGGATACTCTAGATAAGAAGAAAAGAGAAATAGTTTATTTAAGAGTAATTGAAGAATTAAAGTTTAAAGACATTGCTGTTATTGTTGAAGAACCTCTCAATACTGTTTTATGGAGATATAGAGAAGCTATGAAAAAGTTAAAAAAGGAGTTAAGGAATAATGAGACTTAAGAGTATTATAAAATCATTAGCAAAAAAATCAGAAATTCCTCAAATCAGTAAGTCTATATTGAAAAACATTAATATCAATAAAAGAAAAAACTATTTTAATTTTCGTATGCTGACTTTACAAATATCTTCAATCCTAATTCTTTTGATTGGATTTTTTATATTCACTAATAACTTTCAAAGTAATATTTATGCTTTTTCTAATTATGATGAAGTTTTGATGAATGCCACAAAAATTGCTTATTCCTATGAAGAAATGGAAGAAGAACAATCTTTAATTTCAAATACCACATTTAATGAAGAACAATATAAAAAACTTCTCAGAGAGGAAATGCCGATGCTTTCAAAATTTGTTAGCAAATTTGAATCAATTCTGTTTAGTAACAAAAAGAATTATTCAAAATCAATTTTTGAAAAAGATATCAACTATAGCTTTAATTATATGGATTTCAACAATGAATCATTTGATCATGATATAAAATTATCAAAAAAGTTCAAAAACAATAATGAAGATATATTTGATTTCAACGGTAAAATAAATAGTGAATTTGAATTTGAGGGGAGCACAGATTATGATCAAAATAGGCACCTCTTTAACATAGAAATTAGAATGAGAAAATTTACTTTTAATATATCTTATGATGATGAATCGAGAAAATATAAGAAGACAGTTTTTTTCAATGAAAATCATATTTTGGAATACTATTTTGTTATAAGATATGATAAATATGATTTACCTAAGGTAGAAATTGATTACACTAGAGAAAATTCAAATATCTCAATTATTATATCCAGAAACTTTAAGAAAAAAGGAATAAAAATTGAATATGATATCGATAAAGATATCCTAATGCAAGGATATATGATTATTACTCTTAAGGGTAAAATAAAATATAATTTAGAAATATTTGACGATTCAGGAATTTCATTTGAATATGATTATTACAGGCCATTTATAAGAAGGCGATTAAATAATTTTTAAAAATTTACCAATAAAAATATAGTTTATAACGTATTAGATATGAGGAGAATATTTATGAAAAAAATTATATGGATTTTAGTAGTATTTGCTGGATTAAGTTTGATTTTTTTTGGGGTCAGCAGAATAGATTCATCAGCTAGAGAAGCAGAAGCATACCTCGATATTGTAATGAATGTAGATGAAGATAATATATATGATGAAGAAACTTTTCCACGAGTAAGAAATAGAAGATTTGGGAAACCTATTTTATTTTTAAAAATAGGTCAGACTATCAAAGATAAAATTGTTATGAAAGCAGAGGAGTTAGGAATTGAACCAAACGAATATGTTCTCTCTGTAACAATATCAACATATTCTGAATTGTATGATTACGAAGAAATGATTGAAAACTTTTCAAATTTTAATGAAGAAGAAAAAGAAAATTATATAATTGAGTTGAAAGCTTTTTTAGTTGAAAATTCGGAGATTCTTAGAGAAAAGTTAGACGAGATAAAAAATGAAATATATCCATTATTAAATGATATAAGAGAAACCTTCAAAGGAAGAATTAGATCAATTTTCAGAGACTTAAAAGCTACGAGCGATGAAACAGAAATAAATAATTTGAAAGAAGAACTGAGACAGATCAAAGAAGAGATTGAATTTGAACTAAGTAAAGTAGAGGAAACGTTTTTAGTAAGATTAGAAGAAGAAAAAATTGCTGTGGAGGGTTTATACGGATATTTTATTCATAAGAATGAAGATGTAATAAAAGACAGATTATCATTATTTGAAAAAAGATTTCCAAGAATTTATAAAAGAGTTAAAGATTATATAAAATAAAAAGCACAAACGTGCTTTTTATTTTGGTGTGATCCAAATTAAAACAGGAGCAGTTTGGTTTTGGTGATAACGAGTAACTAAAGTTCTATGATTTGAAAAAGTTTTGCTTATTTCTAGTATTGAAATTAATTCTTTTTCCCCTTCTTCATGACCGGGATAACTCATAATAATAATTTCAGATTTTGGATAACTAAGGGTGATCTTTCGTAATGTTTTTATGGTATCTATTGATTTAGTTGTTATTTTTTTATCTTTGCCAGGAAGATATCCTAGATTAAAAATAAAGTGATTACAAGCGGAAAAGTAATTAGTAAAATTTACAAATGAGTCATTTATGTACGTGATGTTCGACTTATGTTTAAGACGGAATTTAGTTTCTTCAATAGCAATTTTTTGAATGTCTATTGAGTATACATGGTTGCAAATGTTTGATAAAAATTCAGTGTCAAAACCGTTACCGCAAGTCATATCACAAACTACGTCAGTTTTTTTTACAAGAGATGAAATAAGTTGATGATTGATATGTAAAATGTTCTTCCTCATTAATGACTTCCTTAATCACAAATTTATATATATAATATATTATCATAATTTTAGTTTTCTTGATTACGACGAATAGTGTTATGATATAATATTTATTGAATATTTGTTTATTATAAATTAAAAAAATCACGCCTTAAGGAGTAAGAAAATTGCATAAAATTGATGTTTATTTAAATAAATCAAATCTTAGCTCAGAAACTAAATCAAACATTAGTTTTTCACATGCCGAATTTTCAAAAAGCAGTAAAATTGTAGAACTATATTTCAATTTAAATAAAGTTTTTGATATACATATTCTTAAAAACATTTCAAATCAAATAAAAAGCTATTATATTGAAGAAATGGAAAATTTAGAAGTTTATTATATTCAAAGAGAAAAAGTTAAAAAAGATCAAATTTTAAATTACTTAGAAACTATTGTTCATGATTTTTCAAAGAAAAAACCAAGCGCAAGTGTTTTAAAAAATTTTGAATGTGAAGTCAAGGATGATAAGATCACTTATTTCATTGATTCTGACTCTAAGTTCATTGAGCAACATTTCAATAGTTTAGAAAATGAATTTCTTCGATTTGGAATCGATTTAAAAATCTCATTTAAAGTTTTAGAGGAGATTCCTAGGACTACTTTAATGGTTGAGCACGAAAAAAAGGAAATTGACGCAGTTTATGAACAAAAAAGAACACTTGAACTTAATAAAAAAATCAATTTTTCAAAAAGTTTAATAGTCAAAAAAAGTAAGAATAAAATGAATATAAATGAAATACCATCTAATCAAGTGGAATTGGACAACTACTTAAATAATATAGGCAACTCTCAATGTATTCTTGAGGGAGAGGTAACAACTCTTGAAATAAGAGATTTAAGAAACGGTTCTAAATTACTTATCTTAACGATATCGGATTTGGATGACTCAATAATTGTAAAAAAATTTATTAACAATGAGAGAGAATATGGATTCTCTAAATCTATTGAAATAGGGAATAGCTTACAAGTTACGGGCAATTTTAATTTCGATTCTTATCAAAGAGAAGTTGTTGTCATGGCTAGAAGTATTAAATTTTTGGATGTTGAAAAAGCAATAAGAAAAGATACAGCCAAGACCAAGAGAGTTGAATTTCACATTCATTCAACTATGAGTAACTTGGATGGTATAGAAAAAATATCAGAATACGTTAAAACGGTCTCTGAATGGGGGCATAAAGCTTTAGCTTTGACTGATCATGATGGTGTATATGGTTTTCCTGAATTTGAGAAAGCAACAAAAAAATATAATATAAAACCTATATACGGTTCTGAGTTGTCAGTTGTAAACTGTAAGGATTTTAAAGTAATAAAAGATGTTGCTCAAGGTTTGAAACTTATTGATCTAACGTATACAGTATTTGATATTGAAACTACAGGTCTTTCTGCATCATATAACAAAATTATTGAGATTGCTGCTTTAAAGATCAAAAATGGTGTTATATTAGAAAGGTTTCAAGAATTTATTAATCCAAATGAAAAATTAAGTGATTTTACAACAAAACTTACATCAATTACTGATGATATGCTCAAAGGTAAAGCTGAATCAGAAGAAGTATTAAAAAAATTTATGTTATTCGTTGAGGGTACTGTTCTTGTAGCACATAATGCGGACTTTGACTCGGGCTTTATAGAGAAAAAAATGCAGAAATTCGGCATAAAAAAAACTTATTTTGGAGTTATTGATACTCTTCAAGTCTCAAGAATTTTATATAATGAAAAGCTTAAAAGATTTAACTTAAAATCTTTAGCTAAGCATTTTAAAATACAGCAAGAAAATCATCATAGGGCTGAAGACGATACAAGAGTTACAACAGAATTATGGATTCTCATGCTTCAAGATTTACATTCTCAGGGCTATAAAAATACAAGTGACTTAATCAAATTTAATGACCATGAAGATGCATATAAATTTTTAATACCATATCATATGAATGTTCTTGTATCAGAACAAAAAGGACTGAAAAATCTTTATGAGATAATTTCTGAAAGCTTGACTTCAAATTATTTTAAAGGCGCACGAACCCTTAGAAAATTTCTTGATCTAAAAAGAGAGGGGCTTTTGTTCGGTAGCGGATGTTATAGAGGAGAAGTGTTCCAAACAGCTCTTAACAAAGGACAAGATAAATTAAAAAAAATAATATCTTATTACGATTACGTTGAAATACAACCGCTAGGGTTTTATGAACATATTATTGAACAGTATAGTAAAGATACTGTTTTAAGAACCTTGAGATCTATAATAAATGTTGCTAATGAAATGAATGTCCTTGTTATAGCCTCAAGTGATGCACATTATATTAGTGAAAATGATAAATTTTACAGAGATATTTATATTCGAACTCCACAAGTTGGAGGTGGTTTGCATGATCTAAAAAGATACAACAAAGTACCAACACAAAATCTATTGACAACAAATGAAATGCTTGAAGAAATTAAAGAGATAGATAGTGATTATGAGAACATAGTAATCCATAATACTGTAAAATTGGCATCAAAAATTGATAGCATTAATTTATTACCTACAGGTCTTTTGACTATAAAAGATGATGCATTTAAAGAAAACCTTGAAATTCAAAGTATTGAAAAAGAATTAAAAAGGATTGTTGAAAATCAACTAAAAAATAAATATGGAACAAATCCTCATCCAATAGTTTTAGATAGAGTGCAAGGCGAATTGAAAAAAATTATTAGTAATAAATTTGCTCCAATTTATTATGTTTCCCATCTTTTGGTAAAAAAGTCTCTCAGTGATGGATATTTAGTTGGTTCACGTGGATCAGTGGGCTCATCTTTGATTGCAACACTAATGTCAATTACAGAGGTTAATCCATTAAAGCCTCATTACATCTGTCCTGATTGTTTTTATACTGCCTTTCATATTAAAGGTGAATTATATTCCAAATACGGATTTCAAAAACAAGAAAAAGACTTACAAATTTATTTTGATAATGTTTATTGTGGTTTTGATCTTCCTAATTTGAATTGTCCAATATGTAGTGTTCCATTATTAAAGGAAGGTCATGATATACCATTTGAAACATTTTTAGGCTTTGATGGAGACAAAATACCCGACATTGATTTAAATTTTAGCGGAGAGTATCAATCAAAAGCACACAATTATATAAGAAATTTGGTTGGAAAATCTCAAACTTTTCGAGCCGGGACTATTCAAACAATAGCCGAAAGAAATGCTTACGGTTATGTAAAAGGTTATTTAGAAGATCATAATATTAATTTAAGAAATGCTCAAGTTAGCCGAATTGCGAAAAAGTTAGAGGGTGTAAAAAGATCAACTGGACAACACCCTGGAGGTATTATTGTAGTTCCAGAGGGTCATAACATACATGAGATTACTCCAATACAGTACCCTGCAAATAATACCAATTCGGAATGGTATACAACTCATTTTGATTACCATGCATTTGAAGATAATCTTCTAAAGCTTGATATATTAGGCCATGATGATCCTACAATGATAAAATATTTAATGGATTATGTTAATAAAAATCCTGAAAAATTTCCTTTTGATAATGCAAAAAATATTCCATTGGATGATCCAAAAGTAATAAAAATGTTTTCAGAGACGGCTGTCTTAGGGATTGATAAAAAAGAATTAATGAGTGACATTGCATCTTTTGCAATTCCAGAGTTCAATACAAACTTTACAAGACAAATGTTATCTGATATTAAACCAAATACTTTTGCAGAACTAGTTAAAGTTTCAGGCCTTTCTCACGGAACTAATGTATATTTGAGTAATTCGCAAGATCTTATTAAAGGAAGTACTTCATATGGAAAAATTGAGGTAAAAAATATAATTGGTTGCAGAGATGACATAATGGTTCAATTAATTTCTTTTGGTCTTGAAAAAAGTAAGGCATTTGAAATTATGGAATTTGTTAGACGAGGAAATCCAAGTAAAAAACCTGATGAATGGTTAAATTATGAATCTGAAATGAGACTTTCTGGTGTTCCTGACTGGTACATATGGTCATGCCAAAAAATAAAGTATATGTTTCCAAAATCACACGCAACTGCATATGTAATGATGGCTTTAAGAATTGCTTGGTTTAAAATACATCACCCATTATTATTTTATAGTGCATATTTTTCTAAAAGAGCAGAAAAATTTGATTATGAGAGAATGCTAGCAGGTCCCCAAGCAATAAAAAATAAGATTAAATCATTGCAAATGGAAACAAGACTAACTCAAAAAGATGAGAATGTATTAACAACAATGCTTGTTGCATATGAATTTGTACTAAGAGGATTCAAATTTAAAAAAGTCCATATTTCAAAATCTGACTCATCAGTTTTTTTAATGGAAGATAATTCTTTAAGAATGCCTTTCACTTCAATAGATGGTTTGGGATTAAGTGTTGCTAATGATATTTTAGAAAAAAGAAAAGAAAAACCTTTTGAAACAAAAGATGAGATCAAGAGTAGAACAAAAATTAATCAAACAATCTTTGAACTTTTAAATTCATATGGAGCATTTGACGAATTGAAAGATAAAAAGACAATTTCTAATCAGGGTCTGTTTGCACTTTAGTAAAATATGGTTTATAATTATTCATATTAAAATAAGAGGAAAAATGAAAATATTTAATCCAATTTTAGACAAAATAAACACTAAATTATCAGACGGTTCAAAAGCTTCCTTTCGAGGTATTAGCTTAAAGATATATATGCTTCTTTTTTTAGTAATGGTATCAGGATATTTAACCTTTACTTATGTTTCTTTAGAAAATTATTTTAATGTTGTAATAGTCTTTTCTCTTTCAAGTTTATTATTAATTTTTATTGGATTTAGAAGAGATAGTTTTCCAGCGGCTCTATCATTATTATATGCAATTTGTGAAGGGTGTGTTTTGGGTATAATAGTTAAATTGGCAGAGTCAGTTGTTCCTGGAATAGCTATTTCAGCGGCCTCTGCTACTTTAGTAGTATTTTTTGTTGTGCTCGTGTTTTATTCCCAAAAAATTGTAGTTGTGACTGAAAAATTTAGAAAAAATATGATAATAATATTTTTTTCTATTATTTGTTTCATACTGATAAATATTTTATTGGATTTTTTTGGTGGGTATAATTTGATTTTTAATCAAGGTGATGCAATACTAATATCGATGATTGTTTCCTTTTTTATGGTGATATATTCTGCTTTTATGTTAATTTTACATTTTGATTTTGCAGAAAATGTTGTTAATGGTGGTCTAAGTGAATCACATGAATGGACTGTAGCAGTTGGTATCGTTATTTCGTTAATCTTTTTATATGTTGAAATATTAAGATTGATGTTGTTAAATGCTATAAAAAAGTAGAAATTATTTAAGATATTAAGGTTTTTGTGAGGTGTTTAAGTGAAAGATATAAAAAAAATAGTTCTAGAAAAAATAAATGAAGCAAAAAGTTTACTTCAATTACAAGAAATAAGAATTGAGTATCTCTCAAAAAAAGGATTAGTAAACGATTTAATGAAAAAAATCTCAAAACTAGATAAATCTGAAATTAAGAGTTACGGACAAGAAATTAATAATTTAAAACAATTTATAAATGAAAAAATAAAAAGTAAACAAGATGAAATAAAAAATAAAGAACTTGATCTTCAGCTTGAAAAAGAAAAAATAGATATTCATTTGGATAAAGATGTTTTGTCAAATGCCAACAAACATATTCTTAATAAAGTAATAGAAGATGTTGAGGATTTTTTTCTTTTTAAGGGATATGAAATTGCAGAGGGGCCTGAACTTGAAACTGATTTGTATAACTTTGAAATGATGAATTTATCAAAAGGGCATCCGGCTAGAGAAATGCAAGATTCATTTTATGTCGATGCTGAAAATCTTTTGAGAACCCACACTTCTCCAGTCCAAGCGAGGGAAATGATTAAGAAAAAATCAAAGAAACTTGCCATTATTTGTCCTGGAAAAGTTTACAGAAGAGATAATGATGATCCAACACACTCACATCAATTTATGCAAATTGAGGGTCTTGTTGTTGATGAAAATATCAATTTTGCAAACTTAAAATCAACTTTAATTGAGTTGATTAACCATATTTTTGGAAAAGAAAGAAATGTCAGGATGAGACCATCTTATTTTCCTTTTACTGAGCCAAGTATAGAAGTTGATGTCTCACTTATTAAAGAAAATGGCGATGAAAACTATATTGAAGTTTTAGGTGCTGGCATGGTACATCCTAGAGTTTTAGATATGGCAGGATATAATCCTGATAAATTCTCAGGGTTTGCATTTGGTATAGGTGTTGAAAGAATAGCCATTCTAAAATACAAAATAGACGATATAAGAAATTTTTATATTAATGATCTAAGATTTTTAAACCAATTCAAGGGAGATAATTAAAATGGTTATATCTCAAAACATGTTAAAAAACTTTATATCTCCAGAAAAAAATATCAAAGGCATAACACTTCAACATATTACAGAAGTAGAGAGTTTTAAAAATTTTGATAATGACCCAAATATTGTTGTAGGTTTTATTAGAAATATCAAGGATCATCCCAATTCAGATAGACTAAAAATTTGTGAGGTTGATGTTGGTTTAGAAAAATTACAAATAATTTGTGGAGCAAAGAATGTAAAAAATAATATTTTTGTAATTGTTGCTAAGATAGGCTCTTTATTACAAGGTAAATTTAAGATAAAAAAAGCTAACATTAGAGGGATAGAGTCTCATGGGATGATTTGTTCATTAAATGAACTTGGAATTGATGAGAAATTCATTGAGGAAGAATTCAAGGACGGAATTTATATTATCAGTGAAAGATGTGAAGTTGGAGAATCTGCTCTTAAAAGATTATCAATGACAGGATTTAAGATGGAATTGGGATTAACCCCAAATAGAGGTGATCTACTTTCAGTATTAGGATATGCGTATGATTTATCAGCAATAACTAATCAAAAAGTCAATCTTCCGAGCATATCTTTAGAGGATCATTTAAAAAAATCTGATATAACTGTCTCAATTGAGTCAGACAAATGTTTAAAATATCATGCTAGAATATTAAAAAATGTCAATATAAAAGAATCTCCATGGTGGTTAAAAGAAGCTTTGATTTTAAATAACATTAGGCCAATAAACAACATTGTAGACATAACTAATTACATATTGATAATGTATGGAACTCCACTTCATACATTTGATTATGATAAATTTAATGGTAATGAAATTCTAGTTAGAAATGCAAAAGATGGAGAAAAAACAAAATCCTTAGATGGAATTGAAAGACCATTAAATAATGATGATCTAGTAATAACAGAAAATAATAGAATAATAGCTATAGCTGGAGTTATGGGTTCTGAAAATACTATGATTTCTGATAAAACAAATAATATTGTTTTAGAAGCTGCATATTTTGATCCTGAAAGTATTAGAAAGACATCAAAAAAACTAGACCTTATTAGTGAATCAAGTGTTAGATTTGAAAGAGGAATAAGCTATTCAAGAGTTGATTTGGGTTTAAATGTTGCGACTAAATTATTGATTGATTTAGCTGATGCAGATATATTCTCAGGAATTTCAACTTGTGTTAAGAATGAATATAAAGCAAAAAAAATTGAAATATCAGAAAAATATATAAGTAAAAAAATTGGAAAAATCTTTTCTAAAAAAGAGATTTTAAATATTTTATATAGGTTAGGTTATGAAATTGAAGAAAAAAATGATAAGTTAATTTGTTCTCCTCCAGATTATAGGCACGACATTAATGAAAAAATTGATTTAGTAGAGGAAATTGCAAGAGTATACGGCATTGATAAACTTCCTGCAATTCCAGTTCAAGCAAATTATGACGGCGGTCTTAAATATGAACAAAAAAGAAAAAGGGTTTTAAGAAACGCATTATCAAATTTAGGATTTAATGAGGTAGTAACCTATACTTTAGTTGATAAAAATACTAAAATGGATTTCCCATCTTTTGGTAATGAAGTAACTGTTTTAATGCCGATGAGAGAAGATAGATCAATTTTGAGACAATCTATGTATCCTGGAATGTTGGATGTTATGGAATACAATACAAAGAGAAAACAACATAATATTTTTCTTTATGAAATAGGAAATGTTTTTTCAAAAAAAGAGGAGTTTGAAGAAATATCAATAATCGTTAAAGGCAAATTCAACAACAATTTGCTTTCCAAAAACAATAGTGATGTTGACTTTTTCTTTATTAAAGCGGTCTTGAAGAGAATAGGATTTATTTTAAACGTTGATTTATCAATTCAAGAGTCAAAAGGTGAAGAGGTTTACCACCCTTATCAACAAGCAAAGATATATTTTGAGAATGAAGTTGTTGGTCATATGGGAACATTTAACCCGAGGCTAATTTTGAAATATGACCTAAAAAAAGTTTTTGGACTAACAATTAAGTTATCAAAGATTCTTGAGAAAAAGAAGAACATGACATTCAAGAATATTTCAAAGTTTCCATCAATCTCACGAGACTTATCGATTATCTATCCAATTGACAAATCAGTGAAAAATCTTACAGATATGATTTCAAATACAGTTAAAGAGAACCTTGTAGAAGTTAAAGTTTTTGATGTTTATAAAGGTGAATCTATTCATAAGGGCTTTAAATCCATATCACTTAGAATGACATTTAATGACAGCAAAAAAACTTTGGAAACTAGTGATGTAGAAAAATGGATGAAGAAAATTTCTCATAGACTAATTCATGAGCTCGGGGCTAGTTTACGTGGATAAAAAACTTATTTATGATTTATCATTTAAAGAAATACAAGATTTTGTTTTTTTATCTGGGTTTAAAAGATATTGTGCAGATCAAATTTGGAGTTTTTTATATAGAAGAAAAGTAAAGTCTTTTTTTGATATGCATAATTTACCTAATCAACTAATTCAATTGCTTGAAGAAAAGTATCACTTTAAAGCACTAGAATATGTGTTACATCACAAGAGTGCTGATAAAACAACGAAGTTTCTATTTAGCTTAAAAGATAAACATCTAATTGAAGTTGTTTTGATGTACCAATATTATGGAATAAGCATTTGTGTGACAACTCAGGTAGGATGTAATATTGGATGTTCTTTTTGCGCTAGCGGACAACTTTCAAAAAAAAGAAATTTAACATCAGGAGAGATTGTTTGTCAGATACTTGAAGCGGAAAGACTTTCTAAGCAAAAAGTAAAACATGTTGTAGTAATGGGTATCGGCGAACCTTTTGATAATTTTGATCATCTAAAAAAATTTCTTTTTGTTATAAACAATAATAAAGGCATTTCTATTGGTGCAAGACACATTACAGTCTCTACTTCAGGAATAGTGCCAAAAATATTATCATTTTCCAAACTTGGTATTCAAGTAAATTTAGCTATAAGTTTACATGCTGCAGATGATACAACAAGAAGTAAATTAATGAGAATAAATAATGTTTACGGTGTAGAAAAATTAATTAATGCAGTAAGAGAATATGTAAAAGTTACAAATCGAAGAGTAACATTTGAATATATAATGATTGATGGAGTTAATGATAGTATCGAATCAGCTGTAAGTTTAGTTAACTTAATAAAAGACATCAAATCATACGTAAATCTTATACCATATAATCAAGTCATTGAAGCCCCTTACAAAAGATCTAAAATAGAAAATATGAATAAATTCTATGATATACTGAAAAAGAATAAGATTCAAGTTACACTCAGAAAAGAAATGGGTCACGATATCAATGCAGCATGTGGACAACTTAGAAGTCAACATTCTAAGAATATAAATTTATGACTGGAAAGATAATAAGACAAATATCAAATCAATATACTGTATTGGCTGAAAATGGAGAAAAATATTTAGTATTTGCTCGAGGAAAATTAAGATACTATCCAATTGGTGCTTCTTCATCTTTTTATAATTCAATTTCATCAAAAAATAAAAAAGAAAAAAAGATTATTGCTCTCAGTCCTAAAGTTGGAGATAACGTATTACTTGACTTAACTAATGATACAAAACTAATTAAAGAAGTTTATTCTAGAAAAAATGATTTGATTCGTCCAGACATTTCAAATATTGATCAAGTTTTGCTTGTCTTTTCTGCAAAAAAACCTGAATTCAGTAGCATTTTATTAGATAAATTCTTAGTTATGCTTGAGTCATATAAAGTTAAAATATACATTTTAATAACCAAAATTGATTTGATAGATCAAAAAGAACTGAATTCAATGAAAAAAGTAATGAAATATTACGATAACATAGGTTATAATGTTTTTTTTGATAATTTGAAGAATGCTTCCAAAATTGCATCTTTAAAAAAAATATTTAAAGGTAAGACTACAGTTGTCAGTGGACAAACAGGAGTAGGTAAATCAACGCTATTAAATCTTCTTAAGAAAGGTATAAATATAAAAACTCAGCCAATATCAGAAGCCTTAGGTAGAGGTAAGCATACAACTAGACACACGGAATTATATGAAATTGAAGATGGTCTAGTTGCAGATACTCCAGGTTTTTCAAAATTAGATTTAATTAATATTAACGATAAAGATTTGAATAAACTATTTATTGAATTTAATAATTTTAAATGCAAATTTAACTCCTGTTTGCACATAAATGAACCTTCATGTGAATTAAAAAAAGATCTTGAAGAAGGTAAAATTTTAAAGTCAAGATATGAAAATTATTTGTACTTGTATAATAAAATAAAACATAGGAAAAAGATATTTTAATAGGGGGATTATAATGAAAATTGCACCATCAATATTAAATGCACCATTGGATAATTTAGAAAAATTATTAGAAGAATTAAAAGATGCACATATGATACATTTAGATGTGATGGACGGTATGTTTGTAAAAAATATATCATTTGGAAAACATTTTTGTGAAGAGATAAAAAGGCTTTCAAAATTGCCACTAGACATACATTTAATGGTTGAGAATCCAGTTGATCATTTAAAAGATTTTTTAAATCTATCTCCGAAGTTTATTACAGTTCACATAGAATCAAATGATGTAAAAAAATCAATTGAACTTATTAAAAAAAACGGAGTCGGAGTAGGTTTAGCTTTTAACCCAGAAACCCCAATAGATCAAGTCAAAATGTTCATTAAAGATGTTGACTTAGTTTTAGTGATGACCGTAAACCCTGGATTTGGTGGCCAGAAGTTTATTGAAAAATGTTTATCAAAAGTTGATTTTTTACAACTTCTAAAAAGAGAAAATAATTTTATTGTTGAGGTTGATGGCGGTGTTGACGATAGTAATTTAAATTATTGTAGAGATAGAGGGGTAGATGTTTCAGTAGTTGGAAGTTATCTCTATAAATTGAAAAATAAATCAGAGTGGTTAAAAGCAAATAAATGAAGGTTTATGTTATTACATATCCTGCACCTAAAGACATAAAAAAAATTGTCAAAATTGACCAAAATGATTATGTTATTGCGGTTGACCAGGGTTTGTATTTCGCTAACAAACAAAGAATAAAAGTAGATTTAGTTGTTGGAGATTTTGATTCATTACGAATGAAAAGTCTTTTGCATGGATTAAATGTTGAGAAGTTAGAAGTCGAAAAAGATTTGACTGATACTCACTATGCACTTATAAAAGCTCAAGAGATGAATCCAGAGGAAATATATTTGATTGGTGGGATAGGTGGGGAAAGACCGGAACATACATATGCGAATATAATGCTTCTTAATCATTTTAATAATTTAAAGATATTAACCGAAAATTCGACTTTTGAAGTTGTCACAAAATATAAGAAAACCACGTGGGATGGTTTTTTGAATATATTTCCATTCAATAAATCAATAATAACTCTTAAAGGATTTAAGTACGATTTAAATGAACATGAATTAGAAAAATTTAATACTTTAGGAATTTCTAATTATTTAATTAAAGATTTTGGTGAGATATATGTTCACGAAGGACAAATTCTTTTGATTCAAACAAAAAAAAATGCTTTAAAAGCATTTTAAACTCTATTTAATTTACTCTTTTTTAGAGCTCTTGCAGAAACTTTTACTTTTTTTGTAGTTCCATCTTCAAGTTTTATCTTAACTGTTTGCAAATTCACTTTCCAAGAGTGCTTAGTAGCGTTTAGAGCGTGTGATCTTCTATTTCCAGTTAGTGATTTTTTTCCAGTAACATAGCATTTTGCCATTATTCTCACCCCTTACTGAACAATTGTAACACACATCTGATAAAAATAAAAATGTAAAATATCAAGTTTTTCATATTTTGCAATTTAATTGAATTAATGCTATAATGTCTAAGATTTTACCAAAAATTTAAAGACCCTTTTATTAGGAGAAACCTATGTCTAATAAAGAAATAAACGGATTGTTATTTAAAAAAATTGTAACAAATGGTGCAATAAAATTAAAAAATCATTACAAAGAGATAGACCATTTAAATGTTTTCCCTGTTCCTGATGGTGATACAGGAACAAATATGCAAATGACTATGATGTCTGGTGTTAAAGAAATTAAGATAAGTAACTCAGAGTCCATAGTTGAAATTTCAAAAGCTCTTTCAAGAGGTCTATTGATGGGTGCTAGAGGTAACTCAGGTGTTATCTTGTCTCAATTTTTTAGAGGCATATATTCAGGACTATCTAAATTAGAAAAAAATTTTGCCACCGTTAGTGAATTCATTGATGCTCTTGTTAGTGGCTATCAAATGGCATATCGTGCAGTAATGGAACCTGTAGAAGGAACAATATTAACTGTAGTAAGAGAATCAGCAGAAAGAGTGTTAAGAGATAAAGAAAAGTTTAATTCTATTAAAGATGTGCTAGAATGTTACTTAACTCAAGCTAATATTACGCTTGAAAAAACTCCAGAGCTTTTACCAGTTTTAAAGGAAGCTGGAGTTGTTGATTCGGGCGGTGCAGGATTAATAAAGATAGTTGAAGGTATGATTTTAGCATTAGAGGATAAGATTTTAAATGAAAATGAAAAAATAGAAGAATCATCGGATTATCATGGTGCACATAATCTTGGAGAAGTTGAAATCACTTATGGATACTGTACAGAATTTATTATTAAGTTGAGAGATCATGAGAAATTTAACCAAAGGGATTTAAGGGATCCTTTGACTAAATTAGGGGACTCTCTAGTTTTTGTACAGGATGAAGATTTATTGAAAGTTCACATTCATACCGATGAACCAGGAATTGCTATTACTCTAGGACAGAAATATGGAGATCTTCAGACTTTAAAAGCTGATAATATGAGATTACAAAATCAGGAAATACTTTCAAAGAAAGATGAGCCAACAAAAGAGTTAAATGATTATGCAATTTTATCAGTTTGTTCAGGAGAGGGAATTAAACAAATTTTTAAAGATCTTGGTGTAGATAATGTTATTGATGGGGGTCAATCAATGAATCCATCAACTGAAGATTTCATAAAATCTATTGAAAAAGTATTTGCAAACAACATAATTATTTTTCCGAACAATAAAAATATTATTATGTCAGCAAAACAAACTCAGGAATTATTACCTGAAAAAAATATTCATGTAGTAGAGACTAAAAGTATATCTCAAGGATATGCAGCCATGATAGCTTTTGATCCAACAATGAAAATAAAAGAGAATCTAGATGTTATGAATGAAGTTATAGAAAATATGAGTTATGGTTCTATAACATCATCAATAAGAGATACAAATTTAGATGGTTTAGAAATAAAAAAAGATGACTATATTTCACTATTGAATGGAAAAATAATTAGTTCAAATTCTGACTTAACTGAAACCGGAAAAGTGCTTTTAAAAAAAATGATCAAACCCGATAGTGAAATTCTCACTATATTTGTTGGCAACAATACAAATAAAAAAACACTTGAGACCTTTAAAACTTACGTTAGAACTTTTAATAGCGATGTTGAAATTGAATCCATTGATGGTAAACAGAACATATATTTTTACTTGTTTGCTGTTGAATAGATAGATAATTCATTCAAAATGCGGACGTGGTGGAATGGTAGACACGCATGCTTGAGGGGCATGTGACTTTAAAGTCGTGTGAGTTCAAATCTCATCGTCCGCACCATCTATAAAAAGTGAAATTCTATTAATGTACAAAATGCTAAAAAGTTAGGTATATTTACTTGCTTTTTTTTTTTTAAGGGAGTATAACAAATATGGAAATTATTCTATTCGTAATTAGGAGTTAAATTTGATACAAATATTAAGTGGCACAATATCCTCAGGATCAGTTATATTAGTTGAAATTGCAATTATCATTGTCTTTGGGTTATTATTGGGACAATTAGCAGAATATTTAAATATTCCTGATGTAACAGGGTATCTTGTTGCTGGGTTAATTTTAGGACCAGTAGCAAACCTTTTTGGATTAGAAATTTTAAATGAATCAAACTTTGATAGCTATAATTTATTATCTAATATTGCTTTAGGATTTATTGCTTTTCAAGTTGGAAACGAACTCTGGATAGGAAAATTAAAAAAAACAGGGATTAAGATTGTAATTATAACTCTTTTTCAAGCCATTTTAACTGTTATTTTTGTAGTTGCGTTATTGTTGATTTTTAATCAACCCCTCCCTTTGGCGTTGACTTTGGGTGCAATTTCAGCGGCAACTGCTCCTGCTCCGATAATGATGATTGTTAAGAAATATAAAACTAAGGGTGAATTAACAAATTCAATTTTACCTGTTGTAGGATTAGGTGGAGCTGTTGCAGTTATGATTTTGACTATTTTTCTTCCCATCAGTGTTTCATTACTTAATTCAGAGGGGTCCTTAGAAATTTCAAAGATTATTTCAAGTCCTCTTAATGAAATAGGAGACAGTATTCTAATTGGGGTTATTTTAGGTATTATAACTGGTTTTTCTCTTCAAATAATAAGTAAAGACTTTGAAAGAGAACAAAAAAATCTTGATTTGGTAATTGTAACAATTTTTCTCTCAACAGGTCTTTCAATATATTTTAATGCTTCACCGATTCTAACTGCAATGGTTGCAGGGACTGTAACTACAAATATGATTAATAAGAAAGTATATAGACTAGAAGAAAATACAATAAATAAATTTATACCTCCTCTTATGATACTTTTTTTCACAGTTGCAGGTGCAGAAATAAGTTTTGATGTGATCTATGATGCTGGAATCATAGCTTTAATATACATAATTGGAAGATTTTTAGGAAAATTCAGTGGTTCATTTATCGGTTGTAAGATAACCAAATCGTCAAAAGTTGTTGAAAAGTATTTGTGGATTAGCCTTCTTCCTCAATCCGGAGTAGCTATAGGATTGGCCTCTGCTGCATATATATCCTTGGTAAATGTTGCACCAGATACTGCTGTCATAATAAAAAATGTCACTCTTGGATCAGTTCTACTGTTTGAGTTATTTGGTCCATATTTAGTTAGAAAAAATTTAATACAGACCGGAGAAGTTAGGGCAAGAAGATTATTAAAGAAAAAAGATTGACATTAATCAATCATTTTTTTTTTTTTTTGGAGCGGGCGAGGAGAATCGAACCCCCATTTCATGCTTGGCAAGCACGTGTAATAACCATTATACGACGCCCACAGAAGATGAAACAATATTAACAAATAATGAATCCTATGTCAAGAAATGATATACATATCTTAATTTATGGTGCCTCTAACGAGAATCGAACTTGTATTTCAGCATTACCATTGCTGTGTTTTACCATTAAACTATAGAGGCTTAAAATTATAATAACATATTCTCAAATTACCTTCAAAGAATATTAGACATAATTTATATTAATTCTATATCTGCATGATTAAATCATTTTTAATTACTGTATATATAATGTATAATGAAAAAGGTGTAATTAAGCACTAGATTATGTAAGGAGAATCAAATGAAAGGCGTAGTTAAATGGTTTGACTCTGACAAAGGATATGGTTTTATATCTTCAGAGGAAGGTAAAGATGTTTTTGTACACTTTTCAGCTATTCAAGCTGAGGGATACAAATCTCTTCAAGAAGGAGACCAAGTAGAATTTGACGTTAATGATGGTGATCGCGGCCCACAAGCAGCGAATGTTGTTAAACAATAATTTTTTACAGGGAAAACGGGGGGTGCAATTAAGCGCCCCTCTTCTTTTTTTATATTGTAATCGCTTTCATTTATTGATATAATTGACATATAATAGGAGATCTTAAATGAAGAAAGATATTTTAGAAATGCAAAAAGTTCATCTTGATAATATAATTAATGAAAGAAAAGATGGAATTGGTAAAGAAATTGAAGATAAATTTATATTGAATTATACATATGATGCTATTAGTTTAGAAGGCAATAATAGAATTCCATTTGAAGATGTGAAACGACTTATAAATAAAAAGATATTTTTGGATTACACGGAGAGAGAGCAAAAAGAAGTTTTAAATCATGTTAACGCATTTTTAAAATTAAAAAGTTTTATAGATCAAGAGCTTGATTTATCAGAAGAAATGATCAAAGACTTACACGAAATAATAGTTGAAGGAATTTTTCAGGGTGGTTTCTATAGGAATGTAAATATACAATTAATGGGTTCAATGCATCAACCAACGGATCATGCTAAAGTTTATGATAGAATGCATAAATTATTTACAGAAATAAAAAGCAAAAATTTTAATTCAAAAATTGAAAAAGCAGTCTATGCTCATGCAGGAATATCTAAAATTCATCCTTTTTTAGATGCAAATGGAAGAGTCGCAAGAATGGTTTTGAATTTTTATCTTATGAAGGAGGGATATTTACCGATATCAATACCATTCAAAGATAAAATTAAATATATTGAATTGCTTGAAATTTTTAAAATTGAAAAGAATTTAGTTCCTTTAACTCAATATTTTAAGGATTTATTAATAAATCGCTACGAAGAAACAATAAATTCATTAGAAGTTTAAAACTAAAGTGAGGAAATCTCACTTTTTTTTTTAGTTATGATAAAATATAAATGGTGAATAATGCAAATAGAACCAGGTAGAACATACAATTTTATTGTTGATAGAGAGACAGAAATAAGCTACATTTTGAAATATAAAGATGAAGAGCTTTTTTTGCACAAAAAAGAAGCCTTTAATATAACAACAGGTATGCACATTAATGCTTTCGTTTACGTTGATTCATATAAAAGAAACGCAGCCACTATGATGAAACCATTTATTAGCCTTGGAAGTGATTCCTGGCTTGAAGTTAAATCAGTAGTTAGAGAACTAGGTGTTTTTCTTGATATGGGAATAAATAAAGACTTAATTTTATCTAAAGAATATTTACCAGAGGACTTTTATCTTTGGCCTAAAATAAATGACTTCTTGTATGTTACTCTTAAATCAAATAAAAGACTTTATGCTGACTTTAGTAGAAATTATAGCTTTGAAAATAAATCTTTTACAGGGAATGAAGTTAAAGGACACGTAATAAAACATCTAAAAGAGGGTATTAGAATTTTAACAAAGGATTTAATTCCAATATTTATTTATAAAGATCAATTCTCAAGTCTTCCAAGAATAGGTGAAGAAGTTGAAGTTAAAATAATTAACTCAACAGAAAAAGGTTTATATGGATCCCTTAAATTGTTTAAAGAGAAAAAAAGAATTTTGGATTCTGAAAAAATCTTGAATGAATTGAAAAAATACGGAAAAATTAATCTTGACTCAAATAGTACACCTGAATGTATTGAGGAGAAATTCTCTATGAGTAAAAAGGCTTTTAAAAGAGCATTAGGATATCTATATAAAAAAAGAATTATAAAATTTGAAGATGGGTTAACAATTTATAAGGAGAAAAATTGAATGAAAAAATATGTTTCAGAAATAACTTCTAAAGATAAAGACTTTGCAAAATGGTATACAGATCTTTGTGTTAAAGCAGAGCTGATGAGTTATGGAGATGTCAAAGGATTTATCATCTATAGACCTTATGGGTTTTCTTTATGGGAAAATATTAAAAATTATCTAAATAATGAACTTAAAAAAACTAACCACTCCAATGTTTATTTTCCTATGTTAATTCCAGAAAATTTATTTCAAAAAGAAAAAGATCATGTTGATGGTTTTAATCCAGAAGCAGCTGTTGTATCTTCTGTTGGAGATAATAAATTAAATGAAAGATACATTATTAGACCAACTTCTGAGACACTTTTTTGTACATATTTTTCAAAAATTATTCAGTCTCATAGAGATTTGCCAAAAAAATATAACCAATGGTGCAGTGTTGTAAGGTGGGAAAAAACAACAAGACCTTTTTTAAGAGGTAAAGAATTTCTTTGGCAAGAAGGACACACGGTTCATGAAAATTCGATTGAAGCAAAAAGAGAAGCATTAGATGTATTAGATATATATAAAAAAATGGGTGAGAATTTACTTGCAATACCTTTTTTAACTGGATTAAAGACCCAAAAAGAAAAATTTGCAGGAGCTCTTGAAACCTATTCTTTAGAAGCATTAATGCCAGATGGACAGGCCCTTCAGTCTGGTACAACGCATTATTTTGGGCAAGAATTTTCAAAAGCATTTGATATTACTTATACAGATAAAAATAATGATGTAAAGTTTGTCCATCAAACTTCATGGGGGGTTTCATCAAGACTTATAGGTGCTTTAATAATGGTACATGGTGATGACAATGGATTAGTTATGCCTCCAAATGTTGCACCTATTCAGATTAGAATTATTCAAATATCAAATAAACCCGAGGTCATACAAGAAGTTAATAATATTTATTCGGATTTAAAAAACGAATTCAGAGTTGATATTGATGAAAGTGATAAATCTCCAGGATGGAAATTTTCAGAGCAAGAGATGAAGGGTATACCTTTAAGGATTGAAATAGGACCAAAAGATGTAGAAAATAAAACTGTTAATATAGTAAAAAGATATAATGGTGAAAAAATTAAAACGAAAATTAGTGAAATTAAAAGAGAAATCTCTAATATTTTAGAGGACATACATATTGGGATGCTTAAAAAGGCTAAAAAATTTGTTAAAGAAAATACAATAAAATGTAATAATTATGATGAATTCAAGATGCATATTAAAAGTGGGGGATATATTGAAATGAGTATTCATCCAGATGCTGAAGAAATTATAAAAAAAGACACAACAGCAACAGCTAGAATTATTCCATTTGATCAGCCAAAAAATTTTGGAATTTGTCCAGTTACAAATAAAAAAGCCGAATTTAAGGTTCTTTTCGCTAGAGCATATTAGATTTATTTTTTCTTTTTTGGTACAGGATCATATTTTGGTTTAAAAAGAGGGTTACAAGTTAAAATTCTCTTTGTAGTTAAAAATGTTCCTAAAATGAAACCAAACCTCTCATAGGCTAAAATTGAATAATTAGAACAACTTGGAATATGTCTACATTTGAAATTTTTTTTCTTTGAAATTTTATTTTGATAAAATAATATCATTTTTATTGCAATTTTTTTCATATATAACACCATAAATATTATAGCATTTATTATTAGACTTAGAGAGTTTATGCTATAATATTTTTATAATGAAAACGATTACATTGGAGGGTTATAATGAAAGAATATACAACTAAAAACATAAGAAATATAGCTATATTAGGTCATCAATCATCTGGAAAAACAACACTTGCTGAATCAATTTTATTTGTTTCAGGAGCTATTGATAATCAAGGTGATGTAGAAGCAAAAAATACTGTTTCAGATTTTTTAAAAGAAGAACAGAATAAACAAAGTAGCTTATCTATGTCATTGCTTCCGTCAGAATTTCACAATCATAAATTTAATTTTTTAGATATTCCTGGCTCTGAAGAGTTTGTAGGAGATCTTTATCAAGCTCTTTCAGTTGTGAAAGGAGCAATTATAGTCGTTGATGCAACTAAGGGAATTGAGGTTGGAACTGAAAGAGTATGGCAAGAAATAAGAAAGAGACATATTCCGGCATTAATTTTTGTAAATAAGATGGATAAAGAAAATGTAAAATTTGAAAATTTATTAGAAGAAATTCGTACAAAACTTGGAAAAAAAGCTGTTCCATTTTGTTGGCCAATAGGTAAAAATGAAAACTTTGAGGGATTTGTAAATATAGTTGAAATGAAAGCTAAAATTTTTGACGGTAAAAAAAGTCAGGATGTTGAAATATGGGAAGAAAAAAAACCTAAGATTGAAGAACTAAGAAATATGATGTTAGAAAGTGTGGCGGAGACGTCTGAAGAATTATTAGAAAAATATTTTTCTGATGAAATATTAACTGAAAAAGAGATAAAAGATGGTTTACATAAAGGAGTTGTTGAAGGAGAGTTGACGCCGGTTATAGTTGGCTGTGCTAAAAAATCAATAGGTACCGAAACACTTATCGACATGTTGTTTGATTATTTACCTGCACCAAATGAACTTGGACCTGTCTCTTCTAAAAATAAAGAAGGAAAAATAATTAAAGTCACAACTAATGAAGAAAATAAATTTCATGCTTATGTTTTTAAAACTACTGTAGATCCATTTTTAGGAACAATTAACTATATTAAAATTAAATCAGGAACTTTATCATCTGGAGATGAATTCATTATTTCGAATAGTGGTGAAGTAAGGAAAGCAACAAATTTATATACACTGAGAGGAAAGCAACAAATTAACATAGGAAAATTTTATGCTGGAGATATTTGTACACTATCAAAAATAGATGGTTTAAGTACTGGACTAACAATTAGTGATCCAAAAGAACCTTTGATTTTTGATGCTGTTAAAATTCCAAATCCAATATTATATATTGCAGTACACCCAAAAAATAAAAATGATGAAGATAAAATATCTGGGGCATTAAGTAGATTAAATCTTGAAGATCCAACATTTCAAATTCAAAGAAACAAGGAAACTAAACAATTATTGCTTGGTGGACAAGGGATGACTCATCTAAATTATATTATAGAGAGAATGAAAACTATGTTCAAGGTAGATGTTGATGTTGAATCTCAAAAAATAGTTTATAGAGAGACAATAAAAAGTAAAGTTGAGGCTGAAGGGAAACATAAAAAACAATCTGGTGGTGCTGGACAGTTTGGACATGTATGGATTAGATTTGAACCAAGCAAAGAAAAATTTGTTTTTTCTGAAGAAGTATTTGGAGGATCGGTACCTAGAAATTATTTTCCAGCAGTTGAAAAAGGTTTGATTGAGACCTTCGAAAATGGTCCCTTAGCAGGATTTCCAGTGATCAATGTTAAAGCAACACTTTATGATGGATCATATCATTCAGTTGATTCTAATGAACTGTCATTTAAATTGGCTGCAGGATTAGCTTTCAAAAATGCATTTAAGGATGCCAACCCTACAATATTAGAACCAATTGTAAAATTAGAGGTAAAAATTAAAGAAAAATATGTTGGAGATATTATGGGTGATATGAATAAAAGAAGAGGTAAAGTCATTGGAATGGACCCAAGAAATGATGGCACTCAAGTAATAGATTGTGAAGTTCCAGAATCGGAAATTGTTTCATATGCTATTGATTTAAAAGCGATGACTCAAGGTTCAGGACAATTCTCTCGTGAATTTATAAGATATGATGAAGTTCCTAATCATTTAATTAATAAGATTGTGGAGAAATACAAGGATCAATAAAATAAAAGATGCTAATTAGCATCTTTTATTTTATCAATAAGATTAATAACTCTTGCTATGTTTTCTTTAATAATTCTAAATGAATTATTCCAAAAAGTTTTAGAGTTTATATCAATTCCGATTTTTTTTGAGACTTTTTCAATTGAATCTTTAGGTGTGAATTGCAAAAAAATCTCATAATCATTGGTAAATTGAGTTGGATTTTCTTTATATTTTGTAAATAAGGCTTTTCCAAACAATAGTCCAAATGCATATGGGAAGTTATAAAAATTATATTCAGCATCATAGTAATGAGATTTAATTAACCACATATAAGGATGTAAAACATCCTTATCAAGACCATCTAAGTAAGCTTTTTTTTGAGATTCCTTCATCCATAATTTAATGTCTTCAACATTTAACGGCTTATTAGCCTCATCAAATAGTTTTGATTCAAAGTAATATCTAGATAATATATCTATAATTACTTGAGTATTATCCTGTAGTTCATTTTCTAATATATTTAATAACTCATTATCATTTTTAACATTATTAATTAAAAACTCATTGACTATAGATTCACAAAAAATCGAAGCAGTTTCAGCTAGAGGCATTGGATAATCCCAATTCAGAGGTGTATTCTTGCTTATCATTTCTCCATGAAATCCATGACCTAGCTCATGTGCTAACGTTAAAACATCAGAGAGAGTACCTGTGAAATTCACTAAAATCCTTGATTGATTGATTTGTGGCAAATTATCACAAAATGCTCCTCCAACTTTCCCTTTTCTTGGAGAAATATCTATCCAATTATTTTCAAATGCTTTTTTTGCAAAATCACCTAGATTATTACTAAAGTTATAAAATGCTCTTAGAATAATTTTTTTTGCTTCTTCAAATGAATATTTTTTTGTTACTTCTCCAATAGGTGCAAATAGATCATAAAATGGGAGACCATTAGAATGACCAAGATGATTTGATTTCTTTTTAAGATATAGTGAAAAATAATTTCTATGATCTTCAATTGAATTGATAAGTAGTTCCAAAGTTTTACTTGACATTCTATTATTTATTAATGTAGGTTCAAAGATTGTTTCATAACCCCTTAATGAATTCACCATATTAACTTGACGCTTAATATTTGTTAATGCTAAAGCAACATATTCCTCAACAGATTTTAACGCTTTAATTTCAGCTTCAAATGCCTCTTTTCTAACTTTTTGATTTTTATTGTAAGCAAGATTTCTTATTTCAGATAAAGTTAATTTTTTATTTTGAAAATCAATTTCAATATTTGATGTCACAATCTCTTGAAGTTGCTCCCAGGAATCACTTGCCAATAAAGTCATTTTTTCTAATAACTCCTCTAAATCCTCGCTTAATAAAAATTTGCTTTCAAGTTGAACTTTATTTAAATGATATAAATTTTCAAAAATTACTTTACTTTTATGTTTCTTTTTTTCAAGATCAATATCTGATATATGTCTTTTAAATTTGACGTAATCTTTAGTAAGAGAAATCAAAAGCTCCTCAACTTTTAGATTAAATCTCATGGGTGTTTTATCATTGACATTTGTACAAAATCTTAAATTCGCATAAGAGTACAAATTGTTGGTAATTCTCTCGATTTTTTCAGATATAAATACATATTTTTCAAGTAAATCTATGTCACTTAAAATATACATTTCGGAAACTAATTTTTTGAATTCTTTGACAAAATTTTCCAGTTTAGCGAAGTCTTTTAAATACGAGTCATCAAAATCTTTGTAAAGATCATCTAAATTCCACATTTTTCTACCCCAATAAAAAAAACACACACATTTGTGCGTGCTATAAAATTATTTTTCAGCATATCTTTTTTCAATTAAATCCCAGTCAATAATTGAAAAGAATGCAGAGACGTAATCCGGTCTTCTATTTTGATAATTAAGGTAATATGCATGTTCCCATACATCAAGAGCTAAAATAGGCTTACCCAAATTTAATGGTGTATCTTGATTAGGTGTTGAAGTAACATGTAATTCTCCTGAATCGTCTAAAATGAGCCAAGCCCATCCAGAACCAAATCTAGTTCCCGCAGCTTTAGAAAACTCTTTTTTAAAATTATCATATGAACCAAATTTGTTATTTAGAGCTTCAAGTAAATCACCTTTAGGACTACCTTGATTGTTAATTTTTAACTGTGGCCAGAATAATGAATGATTAAAATGACCTCCGCCATTATTTCTAACTGCATTTCTAACCCCCTCTGGTAGAACAGACAAATTCTTAAGCATCTCTTCAAGCGAGAGACCTAAATCTTTTTGGCCTTCGAGTGCAGCATTAAGTTTGTTGACATATCCTTGATGGTGTTTAGAATAATGAATTTCCATAGTTTTTCTATCTATAAATGGTTCTAAAGAATCAAAACTATAATTTAATTTAGGTAAAGTAAACATAAAATTCCTCCATTAATAAATTTTAAATTATTTAAGATTTATTTTCAATCTTTATACTTATTATCCCATATATTAACAAATTTTTCATCTAAATTTACAAATAAAGTTTTGTATTTTGTAAGCATAACTTTTGAACCATGTATACCTGGAATTTTCTTAACATTTTTTTTCATTGTATAGTTTATTGGAATATTTTTACTGTACTTCAATTTAGAATGTAAAGCAGCAAGTTTTGCAGCAATATGAAAGCCTTGACTTAGAATACTTCCTCTATATATAACGTGGGATCCTTGTGCTTTTTTAACATGAAAAAAATAGTCTTTTGGTTTGGCTATTTTATGTGTTACTATATTGTTTTGATAAGCATTTTTACCTAAAAAGATAACATAATCTTGTTCTGAAATCTCAACATATTTTTTTAATTTAGTTTTATTTTTGTTCTTAATTTTTGTAAATTGTAAATTCTTCTCTAATAGTACTTTGTCTAATTCATCAGATGTTATAGTATTAGTTTCGATATTAAATACAAGACTATTAAAAAAATCAATTTCATTATTTGTGATCTCTATTTGTTCTTTAATTTTAAGAATTGCTCTTTTTGCTTTTTTATATTTTTTAAATTTTAAATTAATATTGTCAATAATTCTAATTTTAGGATTCAATTTTATTCCATATAGATTTTCTCTTTTTAATTTAATGTTTTCAAATCTTAATAGATTTTCTGCTTCATTTTGAAGTTTAAAGTTATTTTTATTATTCTCTATCTCGTTATTAAGTTTGATTAGTTTATTTGATTTCAATTTTATAATGTAATTAATTTTTTTCAGATATTTATTAAGTGGTTTAGTCTTATCAAATTCATATTTCATTATTTCGTTTATTGAGGAGAATCTTTTTCCTCCATCCATATCAAATAATGATAATTTATTCTTAAATATAGTGGGAGAAACATTGATTTCAAGAGGTAAAACTTGATGTTCATAAATTTTTCTTGACGTTTCTGGAGAGAGTCCCTCATATTTTTCAAATATTTCTACAGGCGAAGATGGGATTTTTTTCATCTCTGTAAAAGGAATCTTTCTTGATTCATGAAACTTAAAAATTTTTCTGGTATCAGTAATTTTTTCCCTATATTTACCAAATAAGTTGTATGCTTTATCCGTAAGGTATGCGTTAGAATTTTTACCCATGAATTCTAGTATTAAATAATGAGATTTATTTAAATTATATGTAGATTCTTGATGAAATTCTAAAATTAGAACACGATCACTATTGTATTGTTGAATAGAGACTATCCTTGAACGCAAAAGGTGCTTCTTCAATAATAATAAAAAATTTATTTCATGATTTTTTTCATTATTAACAAAATCTATATGAAATCGATTACTCTGAGGACTTAAATCTACTTTTAGAAAAAAAACTTTTTTGTTATAAACTTCAAAAATAAATTTTTTATTATTATAACAAATTTTGTTGATTTTACTATTAATTATTTTTGGCTTTAACTCTCTTATTAAGTAATATAACATCAATCCATCAAATGACATATTTTTTCCTACAATATAATTTAACTTTACACATTTTATATTATCATATATAATTACTTTTAGATACACAAGGAGTATTTGATGAAATTAAATAATAGAGGATTATTAGTGGTGATTTCTGGTCCTTCAGGAGTGGGAAAAGGGACAGTTAGAAAAGCACTCTTTGAAATGAAAAAACACAATCTAATTTATTCGGTTTCAATGACAACTAGAGAAAAGAGATCAAATGAAATTGATGGTGTTGATTACTACTTTGTTTCTAAAGAAGAATTTGAAAAAAGAATAAAACAAAATAAATTTTTAGAATATGAGAAGTTTTTTGACAATTATTACGGAACACCACTAGATAAAGTAGAGGAGCAGCTTAAAAACGGTCATGAAGTAGTTTTAGAGATTGAGGTTCAAGGTGCACTCAAAGTTAGAAGAAAAATTAAAGATGCTGTGTATATTTTTCTCGTCCCCCCATCAAAAGAATCATTGTATAATAGACTTGAAGAAAGAGGAACAGAAGATAAAAATAAAATTTTAAAAAGAATGGAAAAAGCAAATTCAGAGTTTAAATTGGCACATAAATATGATTATATTGTTGTAAATGATGACGTTCATAATGCCGCAGACAGAATACTAGCCATAATAAGAGCAGAACACGCTCGAACAGAAAGATCAATATATAGATACCAAGAAATGATAAGGAGCAAATAATGAAAAAAAATACTGATGGATTAAGATACCCCTCAATTGACAAACTTTTAGAGAAAATAGACTCTAAATATAAATTAGTTTATGCAGCGTCTAAAGTTGCAAGAATATTAGATAGAGAAAATCTTGAAGTTGAAGACTCAAAATGTGAAAAAAGTGTTGGGATGGCGCTGGAAGAAATTATCAAAGATAGAGTGGACGTTGATTTCGATTAATAAGTTCTCCTAAATAAGGAGGACTTATTACTTTATTTGTTCAATTTTATTATGAAAAAAAACATTTTAAAGATTAAACAAAAAATAAAAGTTTTACCAAAAACACCAGGTTGTTATCTTATGAAAGATAAGGACCAAAAAGTTATATACATTGGTAAAGCAAAGAATTTAAAAAATAGAGTTGCTTCTTATTTTACTGGAGCCCATAATCAAAAAACAACTAGATTAATATCAAATATTTTTGATTTTGATTTTCTACTTACTAACAATGAAAATGAATCGTTAATATTAGAATTGAATTTAATAAAAAAATATCAACCAAAATACAATATAAGACTGGTTGACGATAAAACATATCCATATATTCAAATCACTGATGAAAAGTATCCAATGCTCAGAATCGTAAGAGAAAAAAACCCCACAGGAAAAGTTTTTGGACCTTATCCCAGTGTATTTTCTGCCAGAGAAACAGTGAAGATATTAAACAGGATTTATCCTTTTAGAAAATGTGAAAAATTACCAGATAAGGCTTGCTTATATTTCCATATTGGAGAATGCTTGGCGCCCTGTATATCCAAAGATGTTGACTATAAAAACTACATAAATCAAGTCACCAAATTTTTAAAAGGCGAAACGAAACCGTTAATAAAAAAACTTCAGAATGAAATGGAACTATCATCAGAAATGATGTTATATGAAAAGGCAGCAAAATTTAGAGATATGATAAATCATATTAGAGAGACAACAAAAAAACAATTTATAAATTTAAACGATGGAAAATCGAGAGATGTTATTGCAATAGACTATAATGAAAAAGATATCTCTTTAGAAATTTTTATGCTTAATGATGGGAAAATTATTGATCATATTCAAAAAATATTTAGTTATATTTATGATCCTTTCGATTTCATTTCAACATATTTGAATGAAAGATATATTAATTATAAACCTGAAGAGATTTTGGCTGATAGAGAAATACCAATATACATTTTTGATGAAAAAAAAATTAAATTTTCATTTCCTGAAAAAGGACCAAAGAAAAAGCTTGTTGATCTAGCCAAGAAGAACGCAAAAGAAAGTTTAGAGCATAATTTTATGCTAAATAGATATCAAAGTCTTTCTAACAACAATAGGTTAGAGGAACTATCGAAAATACTCACAAAGAATATTAGTAAAATTGACATCATTGATAATTCACAACTTTTTGGTCAGGCTGCAGTTTCCGTCGCTATAGTTTATAATGAAAACAAATTCGATAAGAAAATGTATAGAAAATACCATCTTCAAAATAATAAAGATGATTATAATGCGATGAAAGAAGTGGTTTACAGAAGATATTTTAAAGTTCTCAATGAACAAAAAAAGTTTCCAGATTTAATTTTGGTAGATGGTGGACTTGGACAAATTAATGCAGCGAAAGAAAGTTTGGATATATTAAAAATATCTATACCTGTTGTTGGATTAAAGAAAGACAAAAAACATAATTTAAGTAAACTAGTCTTGATAGATAGAGAAATTAATCTTGACAAAAAAGGAAAATTCTATAGATTTTTAGTAAGTTTGTCAGAAGAGGTTCATAGATTTGCTATTTCCTTTCATAAAAAGACAAGAGACAAAGGTATCTATGCTTCAAAATTTGATAAAATACCTGGAGTTGGACCAAAAAAGAAAGCACTTTTGATTAAAAATTTTGGAACTTATGAAAATTTAAAAAATGTTACAAATGAAGACTTAAAAAAAATCGGCATAAATTTTAAAAGTATAGAATATATAAGGAAAAATTCTTGAGAAAGATAATTTTCAAAGTCCAAAACAACTATATTTTAATTAAAAAAAGAAGAGGACTTACAAAATATGATCTATTAAAAAATCATAGAAATAGATTTTCATCCCTATTAAAAAAAGGATTTCTAATAGACTTTAAATATAGAGTTGTATTCAACGGTTCTATTGAAAGAAAACAAATCATCGCTATAAATCAGATTGTAAATTTAAATCCAGTGAAAATAGTCTACGATATAAATTTTGATAGAGAAATTATAATGAAAGATATCATGAAATCGTCTAATTTCGCATTTCTTGACTTTGAAATGAGTATGCCGCCATATAATTACAAGGGCAATCATTTTCATGAAATAATTCAATATGGTATTACACTTAAAACAAATAAAAGAACAACATATTATTCAGGCTTTTTAAAGAAAAAAAATAATATAGATTTATCAGATAGAACAGTTGAATTTCTAAAAATTAACAAAGATATATATTCTCGAGAATCTATAAATTTTAAGAAATTACTTAAAATAATGATTAAAATTAATAAAAAACCCAATCTCAGATGGGTTGTATGGGGCCGTAGTGATATAAGAGTTTTTCAATCTGCACTTAAATTACACAAAATAAAAATGAAAAAGAAGTTTATTTTTTTAGATTTACTTCAAGCACATAAAATCTTTTTTAATTTATACAATGACTTGGGATTATTTAAAGCATATGAGTTTTATTCTAGTCAAAGATTAGACCAAAAACATAATGCTTTAGAAGATTCAAAGATAACTTCCATTGTAATGGAAAAATTTCAGAATTATTTTAATTTTATTGATCTAAATTAATTAGAATTGGAATTACTAAAGGTTTTCTCAATGTTATGTCATAAATTTGTTTATTTAAAGTTGTTATAATCTGGTTTTTTATTAAATTTTCATTTATAGTTTTTGCTAAAAATTCTTTTTGCATTAATTGTTCTATATTATTTGAAAGTTTAGATGTAATTTCTTCATTTCCTTTCATGTAAATAAAACCTCTTGAAATTATAGTCGGTTTGTTTAGCAGCATTTTTTTTTCTTTGCTGTATGAAATTATCACAGAAAATAGTCCTTCTTCTGATAGAAGTTTACGTTCTTTAATTACTTTTGATCCTATATCTCCTATACCAGTTCCATCAATATAAACCTCTCCAGAAGGAACTTTCCCGGCAAATCTAATTTTATCTTTTGAGACAGCTGCTACTTCACCATTATCAAGCAATAGTGTATTTTGTTTTTTAACCCCACACTGAATTGCTAGATCTCTATGGTATCTTTGCATTCTATGTTCACCATGGACTGGAATAAAGAATCTAGGTTTTAGAAATGAAAGCATCAATTTCAAATCACTCTGATTTCCGTGGCCACTAGTATGTGTATCAGCTATAGGACCGTGTGTAATAACATCTACATCAAGCTTGTATAATTTATTTATTGTTTTGTTTACTCCCTCTTGATTGCCTGGAATAGGAGAAGATGAAAAAACTACAGTGTCTCCTTTTATAGCTTTAATGTATCTATGATTGTTAGATGCAATCCTAGACAAAGCGGCCAAAGGTTCTCCTTGAGATCCGGTTACTAATATTGTCATTTCATTTAATTTATGCTGATCAACTTGATCTCCTTTGATAATTGTACCTTTAGGTACTTTGATGTAACCAGAGTTTATACCAATATCAATAGTTCTTTCCATAGATCTTCCAAAAACAGCAATTTTTCTTTTATTTTTTACCGATGCCTCTATAATTTGTTGAATTCTATATAAATTTGAAGCAAAAGTAGCTATTATGATTCGACCATCAATTTTAGAAAAAAGTTCGTTAATTGACTCTCCTATTATTGATTCACTTTGGATAGGTTTATCTCTTTCGGCGTTAGTTGAATCACTACAAAGTAAAATAACACCCTCTTGACCAAGTTTTGTTAATTTGTGAAATTCTGCAGGTGGACCTACGGGAGTAAAATCAACTTTAAAATCTCCTGTGTGAAAAATGTTCCCTACTGAAGTTTTTATTACTATTCCAAACATGTCTGGAATTGAATGAGTCAATCTTATAAAAGAAACTTTAGTATCGCCAAAAATAAATTTTGAGGAATTTTTAAAATTTTCTATTTTAGGGATTTTTTTTATTTTATGTTCATTAAGTTTGTGTAGAATAAAATCAACAGCTATTCCACTCGCATAAATTTTTGGAATCGATACTTGTTTTAGGAGATAAGGAATTGAACCGATATGATCTTCATGTGCATGTGTAATGAATAAACCCACGATTCTATCTTGATTCTCTTGCAAATAAGTAAAATCAGGAATTACGTAGTCTATTCCCAACAGTTGATCATCAGGAAAAAGAATTCCAGAGTCAATTATAAAAATCTTTCTTTTGATTTCATAAACATACATGTTTTTGCCAACTTCACCTAAGCCTCCAAGCGCAAAAAAACCAATCTCTTCAGGATTTAATATTTTGTTTTTCATTTTTCCTCCATATTGTATAATTTTTTAGTGTAATTAAATTTCTTATATTATTTATTGCTTTTAATGATTCCTTTTGTAACTTCATCTAAAATTTCTTTAGGAATATATGTGCTTATATCAGCTCTATGATAAATTAGTTCTTTAATCGAAGAAGATGAAACATAGTGATTTCTTGATGAGGGAAATAAAATAGTTGTCTCAATACTTTTATTTAAGTTTTTGTTGAATTGATATAATGCATATTCGTTTTCATAGTCTTGAATATTTCTTAAGCCCCTAATAATCAAATCAATCTTATTTTTTTCAGCATACCTAACAACTAATTGATCTGTATGACTTACTATGATATTTGATAAGTGTGAAGTGACTCTGTTTACAAAATCGATTCTTTGATTTAAACTAAATGTAATATCTTTGCGAACATTTGTTGCTATAACAACATGTAATTCATCAACCATTTTAGATGCACGTTCAATAATATCCAAATGGCCAATTGTTATAGGATCAAATGTACCTGGGTACATAGCTTTTTTAAAAGTGTGTTTCATATACTGAGTATACCACATTAAAGCAATAATAAAAATTTCAAAAACTAATTTAGGAAAAAGGATTGAAATTATGAGTGTTTTAAATGAAAAATTTAAATTAATAAATGATTATGAGATTCCAAAAATTGGTTTTGGAACATGGCAAATACCTGATGGGGCTGAAGCATACCAAGCAGTCTCTGATGCTTTAAAAGTTGGTTACAGACATATCGATACTGCATTTGTTTATAAAAACGAGGAAAGTGTTGGTAAAGCAATAAAAGATTCAGGCTTAGATAGAAAAGATATTTTCATAACATCAAAATTACCTTCAAGAATTAAATCATATCATGAAACTGAAGAATATTTTAATATGACTTTAGAAAATTTAGACATTAAGTATATTGATTTATACTTGATTCACGCGCCTTGGCCATGGAATGAAATTGGAAAAGATTGTAGGGTTGGAAATGCGGAAGCATGGAAAAAAATGATAGAATTATATAACAAAAAAAAGATAAAGGCAATCGGGGTGTCAAATTTTAATGTTGATGATTTGAAAGATTTGATCAAAAGAACTGGTTTTGTTCCTCACGTTAATCAGATTCCTTTTTTTGTTGGAATTTATGATAAACAAAAAGATTTATTAAAATTTTGTGAAAAAAATAAAATTCTTGTTCAAGCATATTCTCCTCTAGCAATAGGTAAAGCTCTTAAAACTCAAGAGGTTGTTGAATTATCAAATAAATATTCAAAAACTCCAGCTCAAATTTTAATTAAGTATTGTCTTCAGAACAAAACTCTTCCTTTACCTAAGACATTAAATATTTCTAGAATGAAGGAAAATTCATCTCTTGAATTTAGAATAAGTGATGAGGATATGATGAAATTGAAAAAGATTAATCACGATCCAAGAAGGAGCTAATTTCTGCATTCAAAACATAAGCCATAAATTGTCATTTCGTGTCTTTGGATAGAAAAATTATATGGTTTTGCTATTTCATTTTCTTTTTCATGAAAATCACATTCCACAGGTATAATTGTTTCACAATCGGAACAGAATAAAAAGTGATGATGGCTGCCTGTGTAAAAGTATTTTTTTTTATTTATTATGGTCTCAATTACATAATCATTTTCTTTAAATTTTTCTAAAGATCTGTATATAGTTGATAAATTTAATTTAGAATTCTTTATCGACTTCAATATATCTTCGCATGTCATTGGAACTTTTGATTCTTGTAGAACTTTTAATATTTTTTTTCTTTGTTCAGTATTACGCATTTTTATTAATCACCTTTGATAAAATTTTTGAAATTATAAAAAATAATGTATATATTACTACTATAGTTGAGCTGGCTGGAAAATTCAATGGATGTGAAATTATAATTCCTAATGTTGAACATAATGTTGATATAATAATGCCATAAAATATAGTTTTTTTGAATGATTTTGATATTTGAATTGATATGCTACTTGGAAAGAGTATTAATGAAGATATGAGAAGAATTCCAATGGATCTTACACCAATTACAATAAAAATAGAGGTTAATGTTGATAATAATGATTTGAGTAGAAAAATTTTTTTATTGAAAAAAGTTGAAAAATCCGGATCAAAGGTTAACAGCAATAATGGTTTATAAAATTTTAATATAAAAATTACAAGTAAAATCAAAATTATAATTGATAAAAGAATATCCCCTGGTCTAAGAGTGAAAACATTTCCGACCAATAAGGATTCAATGGAAACATTAAAAGAAGTTGAAGATTTTATAATTATTAATCCTAAAGCTATTGAAATAGATGTGATTATTCCAATAGAAGAATCAGCAGGTATATTCGTTTTAGTTTTAATATAATTAATAACAAGTGATGATGCTATTACAAAAGGTATTGCTATAATTAGAGGCTCTTCAAAAAAAAGTAATCCTAAAGCATATCCAGTAAAACTCACATGAGATAAACTATGTGGAAGCAATCCTTGGTTACTTAATACAAGAAAAGGGCTTAGTAATGATCCACAAATAGATAAAATTAGAGCGACTAATAGTGCCTCTTGAAGAAATGAATAATTTAAAAAATCAATCATGTTTGTGTCCTCTATGCTCAAATTTTTTAAATTCATTATAAGAACCATTGAAGTAAATTTCTCTATCTAAATAAATTATTCTGGAATTTTCTTTTACAATGTCAGTCAAATCATGGGTGACATTTAATATAGTCATTTTTTTATTTTTATTTAACTCAAAAAGCAACTCAAGGAATCTTTCTCTAAATGACGGATCTAAAGAGCTGGTTGGTTCATCCAAAATAAAAATCTCTGGATTTAAGAGTAAAGAACGAATTATAAAAATTCTTTGTTTTTCTCCTCCAGATAATTCTCTGAACGAAGAGAATTTGTAAGATATCATATCAAATTTTTTTAACCATAAATCAATGTCATTAATATTATTGCTTACGCTCTCAAGAACTTCAAGTACAGTAATAGGAACTAATTTAGAGATGTTATTAAATTGAGATAAATAGCTCAATTTATTGCTTTTTATTGAGATAGATAAACTTTTATTTTCAACAGATTTTAATATGGCCTTAACGAGAGTGGTCTTACCACCCCCATTAGGACCAACTATGTGTAAGAAGTCACCCTTCTTTACATCGAATGAGATATTGTTTAGGACTCTGAAATTATTATAAAAAACAGATAAATTTTTAACGCTCACCATAATTTGATTTTATCACGCTTTTTATGTTTTCTATATTATTTCTATATATTTCAAATAAAGTCATGTTTTCACTTGCTTCTGATGCAGAGATATTGTGAAACTGACTTAATTCTAAAAATTCTAATGTGTATCCTTCAGATGCTAAACTTGAAGATATAGTCTCGGCAGCCACTGGTGCAGATTCAAAGAGTGGTTCAAGGAAAAGACTTAAAACATTGTTTTCCTTAATTAAATCAATAAAATTAGATAATTCTTGTGAGGTCAATTCTGCATCAGGGATAAAATCTGGATATAAAGAAACTATTTCGAATCCGTAATATTCAGCAAATTCACCCATAGCATTGTGGCCAGCCATAAATAATTTGATATTTGTATCTTCATAATCATGTAAAAATTCATTTAACTCATCAGAAAAGGAATTAATTTTTTCAATATATTCTTCTTTTCTTGCCATAAATAATTCTTGATTTTCAGGTGAAATATGTGCCAATGCCTCAGCAACTTCTCTAACCATTGCTATCATAGCATCTGGCCTTGTCCAATAATGAATATCTGCGTGATCATGATGATGGTGGTCATCATGGTCGTCGCCATCATGGTCATCGTGGTCATCGTGATCTGTATATTCAGTTCCAATTAATTCTTCTAAATTCTCCTTATTATCATGCTCCAAATCTACTAACCAAGGCTCTAGTTCATATGAAGTCAATAATATCAAAGAAGCATCTTCAATCATTTTCCTTTCATTAGAAGTTGGTTCAAAATCGTGTGGACTTGTTCCGTAAGGTAATATGAGTTTTACACTTAATTCATCTCCTGATATGTATCTTGCCATATCATATTGGGGAAATAGTGTTGCAATAACATCATATTTTTCGCTTGAAACGCAAGAAATCAGCGTTACTATCATAATTGGAAGTGTAAAAAGCATAAGTAATTTTTTTATCATTCAAATTCTCCTTTTTTTTTTTTTTTGCAAATGATTTGCATAAATATATATTAGCATTAACTTTTTTTATTGCAAACGATTTGCAAAAGCGTGTATTTTTTTGATTTAATTTATTCAATATGATATAATTTATATACTTCTTGAGTGGTATTTTCCACTCAATTTTATTGGGGTTTGAGGTCTTATTTTGGATGAAAAAAAAATATTTGATCATATTAATGAGTTTATTCAAGAATATAATCTAAATTTGCATGAAGTTAAATTAAAAAACTTCATTGGAAAAAAAATTATACAAATTTTAGTTTATAACGATGAGATTGCAATTTCTACTGATCAACTTGAAAAATTTCATAAAAGGATCCTACAGATTGATAAATCATTAATTCCTGATAATTACTCCATAGAAGTTTCGTCTTTAGGTCTAGAGAGAGAGATCGTAGAATATATTGATTATGAAAGAAACCTTGGAAATTATATTTATTTAAAATCTGATTTTTACAAAGGCGAAGGTTATCTCGTTGATTTAAACAAAGATGAAATTATATTAAAGATTGATAAGAATAAAAATAAAAATAAAATTAAAATTCCATTTAAAGCTATTTCATTTTGTAGAAAAGCAGTAAAAGTTTAGGAGAAAAATATGATAAGTAAAGAATTTTTTAGAAATATTGAATCTGTTGCCGATGAAAAAGGACTTACAGTTGAGCAAGTTAAAGATGCTTTTTCAGCAGGTTTAATAGCAGGATGTAAGAGATCAAATAATGTAAGATCTTGCAGAGTCGTTATGAAAGAAGAAAAAAATGAAATATTGATTTACAAACAACAACTTGTTGTTGATGAATTTCAAGTTGAAAATGAGAAAAATTTTACACAAATTCTACTTGAGGATGCAAAAAAAATAAAAAAACTTGTAAAATTGGTGATGTTTTAGAAGAGAAAGTAAGCCCACAAAACTTTGGTCATTTTGCAGTAAGAGACTTTAAGAGTAGATTAAATGAGGCTCTTGTAACTATGCAAAAAGAAAACATGTACAATCATTTTAAAGCTTTTGAAAATAACATGCTTAATTGTAGAGTAATAGATGTCAAAGATGATTTCTATAGATTAGATATTGGAAAGGATTTAACAACATTACTTCCAAAGAAAGAAACTTTGCCTAAGGACAATTTCCATATTGGCGATTATGTTAAAGTTTTTGTATCATCTGTAGAAATTAAAGGTAGATGGCCAAAAGTTTTTGTGTCTAGAACACATCCTAATTTAATAATTAAGCTTTTAGAAGATCTTATCCCAGAAATTAAAGAGGGAGTGATTGAAATTATGGGTATTTCCAGAGTACCAGGAGAAAGAGCTAAAATAGGTTTAAAAACTAATGATGAAAAAGTAGATCCAATTGGAGCGTGTGTTGGTGAGGGAGGCTCTAGGATTAAAGAGATTGTAAGATCATTATCAGACGAAAAAATTGACTTATTTAGATGGTCTGATAATGAACATGAATTAATTGCAAATGCTCTTCAACCATCAGAAGTTGTTGCGGTTACTAATATAAATCCTAAGGAAAAGACCGCATTAGCTATTGTTCCAGATGATCAGTTGTCTTTGGCAATAGGAAAACTTGGCCAGAATGTTAAGCTTGCAGTGCAAGCATGTGGTTGGTCAATTGATATTAAATCAGAGCAAAATGCAGCTTCAGAAGGAATTTTATATTAATTCCTTTATTCAAGACATTTTATAAACCTAATTACAAAATATAATTATTTAAATACATAGAAGGAGTTAAGGGGGGTGCGATGATTAATAATATAGGTTTAGCCTACAAAGCTAATAAATTAATTTTAGGATATGAAAATTTTATTAAAATTGCTTCAACCGATAAGTTTAAACTAATTATTATTGCTAAAGATTGCTCTAATAATACAAAAAAAAAGATCTATAAAATTTGTGATATACAAAATATAGATGTTTTAGAAAAATTTACATCTATGGATTTATCAGCCTCATTAGGAAAAAGAAATATAAAAGTTATATGTATTACTGATCGAGGTTTTGCAAATCTTATTAGATCACAAGGAGATTGAAAATGGCAAAAAAAAATTTTTATCCAAAAAACAAAAAAAATAATTTAAAAAAGTTTAAAAAAGAAAATAAAGCAAAAAAAGTTGAAGTCGTTTTCTTTAGAGAGGGAATGAATGTTTCTGATTTAGCCTCTGCAATGAATGTTTCTAACGCATTAATAATAAAAAAACTTATGAATATGGGAATGATGACATCAATAAATGAAGTTATTGATAGAGACACTATCGAATTGATATGTTTAGAAGAAGGTGTAGAACTTCAAGATGAGGTCATTACAGATGTATCAAGGTATGATGAGATGGACTTTGAAGAAGATCCAGAAAATTTAGTACCAAGGCCTCCAATAGTTACAATCATGGGTCATGTTGATCATGGTAAAACAACATTGTTAGATACTATAAGAAACACGAAAGTTGCGGAGGGAGAAGCAGGAGGAATTACTCAACATATAGGTGCATACCAAATTGATTTTGAAAATAATAAAATTACTTTTATTGATACACCTGGACATGCTGCATTTACAGAAATGCGAGCAAGAGGAGCAAAAGTTACAGATATTGTTGTTTTAGTTGTTGCGGCAGATGATGGTGTAATGCCTCAAACCAAGGAAGCAATAGATCACGCTAAAAGCGCAGATGTACCATTAATTGTTGCAATAAATAAAATTGATCGACCTAGTGCAAAAGTTGAAAAGATAATGTCAGAATTGTCTGAAAAAGGATTAACTCCTGAAGAGTGGGGTGGCGATACACCTTTTGTAAAAATTTCAGCTCTAAAAAATGAAAATATTGAATCATTATTAGAGATGATTATTTTAATATCTGAAGTAAGAGAATTGAAGGCCAATCCAAATAAAAAAGCTAGAGGGAATGTCATTGAAGCTAGATTAGATAAAGGTAGAGGACCATTAGCTACAATGATAGTAGAAAATGGAACATTATCTGTTGGTGATTTTATAGCTGTAGGAAATACTTATGGAAAAATAAGAATTATGAATAATCATTTGGGTGAAATTATTAAAAAGGCAGAACCATCAACTCCTGTAGAAATTACGGGATTAAATGAAGTTCCTTATGCTGGAGATAAATTTATGGTTTTTGATGATGAAAAAACTACTAAGCAAATCGCATCAGATCGTAAATCAAGAATGAGAGAGTTAGAACTCAAAAAAAAGGCTAAAAGTTCATTAGATATGCTTCTTGGAGATATAGAAACGTCTGAAAAAGAATTGAATCTTTTGATAAAAGCTAATGTTAATGGTTCAATAGAAGCTTTAAGAGGTCTTCTTGAAAAAATAGATTTTGAGGGATTTCATGTAAATATTATTAGAGCTGATGTGGGTGCTATTTCAGAGAACGATGTAAGCTTAGCAAGCGCTGCTAATGCAATAATAATTGGATTCAATGTTAGACCAACTTCAAATGTTAAAAATTTAGCTAATACCGAAGGAGTCGAGATAAGATTATATTCAATAATTTATAGAGTTCAAGAAGATATAGAAAATGCAATTAAAGGTATGCTAAAACCTAAATTTGAAGAGGTTGTTATTGGTCAAGCCGAAGTAAGAGAAACCTACAAAATATCTAAAATAGGTACAATTGCAGGCTGTTATGTAACTGACGGGGTAATTGAAAAAAACTCACTGGCTAGAGTTTTAAGAGAAGGTGTAGTAGTTTATGAAGGAAGACTAGGTTCATTAAAACGTTTTAAAGATGATGTTAAGGAAGTAAAACAAAATTTAGAGTGTGGTTTAAGTATTGAAAATTTTAATGATATTAAAGTTGGAGATATTATAGAAATTTCAACTCAAAAAAGAATTGAGGTAAAATAATGCCGAACATATCGATTGAGAGATTATCTAGCTTGATTCATAAAGAGTTAGTTAAAATAATTAACTCAGAGTTGTATATTAAAGAATTGAACTATATAAATTTAACTGAGGTAAGATTGACAAAAGACCTATCATATGCAACTATTTTTTTTACTGTATTATCAGAAGAAAAAAATGATATAGAAAAATATAAAAAAGTTTTATCAAGTTATCAAAAACAGATAAGATTTAAGCTTGCAGGCAAAATAAAAAACATTAGAAAAATTCCTGAGCTTCATTTTAAATACGATGATGCATTAGCATATGGTAATCATATTGAAAAATTACTAAAAACAATAAAGTAACAGATGTTGCTTTATTTTTAAATTACAGGTGATAAAGTGATTGCAAAAGTTGTGATTGATATAGATCATTATAAATTAAACAAAACATATGACTATAAAATACCAGCCAGTTTAATAGAGAACCTCAAAGTTGGCATGAGGATTTTTGTACCTTTTCAAAAAAAAGTAAGATCGGGAATAGTAATAAATATAGATAATTTTTCAAAGCAAAAAAACATTAAAAACATTCTAGAAATTGACATTATGAAACCCCTACTAAATAAAAATGATCTTGAGCGAATAGATTTTATGAGAAAAAGTTATGCTATGAATTATTATGAGGCAATTAAATTATACATGCCAAATATTTTTAAGATTAAATACAAAACTAAAATAATTAAAATCAAAGATAATGAACTCACAGAAAAATTTAAAGAATTTTTTAATAAAGATAAAATATGGGTTTTAAAACAAAACCAAAAAAAATTTCTTCCAAGATTAAATTACATTCAACAAAAGGGCTATATAAAAATAAAAGAAGAAATTTTAAAAAACTCGAAGTTAATTAAATATAATGAAGTTTTCAAAATAGATACAAATAATCATGAAGAGGCTGATAAAAACAAAATAGGATTTGAAATCGTTGGTAGTCTATACAATAATATAGATTTAATAAAGCAAAAAATAGAGAGTAATATAAAAAAAAATCAATCAACCTTGATCATAGTTCCCGAAAAAAATATGATTAAGAAAATATCTGTAATGTTAAATTTAGAATATATTCAGTATCATAGCAAATTAAGTGAATCAAAAAAAATTGAAACTGAAATACTCGTTAATAATAAAACATCATTAATTATAGGCACCAAATCCTCAATAATGCTAAAAATAAAGTATTTAAAATCAATTTTTGTTTTTTATTGCGGCCATAATTCCTATGATTATATTGGAGGACATGATTTTAACATATATGAAGTTATTGAAAAATTTTACAGTAGAAAAGAACGTTATTACCATTCAATTGCACCATCATTAAAAAATCTCGATATGTTGAAATTTAAAAATAACTATGAAAAACCAAATGTAAAATTTATTTCTATGAGAAAAGAATTAATAGAAGGAAATAGAAATATATTATCTAGGGAACTTCTTAAAAATATTCACGAGGCATTAAATAATAACAAAAAAGTTATTCTCTTCTATCCAAAAAAAGGTTTTATGTCATTTAATATGTGTAGGATGTGCGGTGAAGTAAGTAAATGTAGTTATTGCTTAATGACTTTAAAAGTTTTAAAGAATAAAAAGTTATATTGTGATAAATGTAAAATAGAGTATTTGAATCCTAGGAGATGTTCAAATGGTCACCAAGGATATTTAAAACCGGTTGGTTTAGGATTAGAATATGTAAAAGAAAAAATTGAAGAAATGTTTATTGAAAAAAATGTCGTTTTGATAGACAAAGATACTAAGAAGAAAAACATAGAATACGATATTTTATTAGGAACTCAAGTCGTTAATCAATTTTTAGACGATGATATAGGATTAGTAGCAATAATCTTGTCAGATATTTTGTGGAATCAAAAAGGCTACGACACAAATGAAATAGCATACCAAACTATATTATCAATGACAAATTTATTCTCTAAAAGAAATTATAGAACGTATATTCAAACATATCAAATTGACCACGATGTCATAAAAGCTATAAATAATCCAAATGAATTTATAAAAAATGAAAAATTTAAGAGAAAACTAGCTTTAAACCCACCCTACAGTAAGTTGTATGAAATATACATATCCACAAAGCATTACCTACAAGGATATAGAAAAGCATTATCTATTATTGATTATTTTAGAAATAATAATATCACAATAATAGGTCCAATTTCCGATAAAAGTGATGATTTTTTTATTTTGAGTGTAAAATTAGAGCATAAACATAGTAAAATATTTTATGAGTGGATGTTTATGAATGATTTTTATATTAAGAGAGTGTGAAAATGAAAATAATATTCATGGGTACACCGGAATTTTCGGTCAATATTCTTAAAGAATTATATAGGTATCATGATATTCTTGCGGTTGTAACAAAACCTGATAACCCATTTTTAAAGTCAACAAAAAATCAATCACCGGTAAAAAAATTTGCTATTGAAAATAGGATTAAAATTTTCCAACCCATAAAGCTAAAAGAAATATCAACGGAACTTATGAAATTAAATTGTGATTTATATCTTACAGCAGCATATGGAAATTTTTTACCAAAAATAATTTTAGATCATAAACCTGCAATAAATATTCATGCTTCATTGCTACCTAAATATAGAGGCGGTTCACCGATTCAATACGCTCTCAGAAATGGAGATAAGACTACTGGGATATCAATAATACATATGATAAAAAAGATGGATGCTGGAAATGTAATCAAAATGGAGAAAATTAAAGTTGACAAATACGATACATACACGTCACTATCAATAAAATTAAGTAATTTAGCATCTAAAATGATAATAAAATTATTTGAAAAGTTTGGAACAAATTTGCCTTCAGGAGTTGAGCAATTAAAAGCTGATGTGACTTATGCTAAAAACTTAACTCGTGATGATGAATTTCTATCTTTTGATCAAAAATATTTAGAATTCGATCAACAACTCCGCTCTCTCTTAGATAAACCGGGTGGCTATTTTGATTTTAAAAATCAAGTTGTAAAGATTTTTGAAATAAAAAAAAGTGATATAATTAGTGATGTAAGACCAGGAACAATAATTAGTACAAAGAAAAATTTGACAATTAAGATAAAAGATTCGTGCATTGATATATTAAAAATCCAGTTATCAGGAAAAAAAGTAATGAAAATTCAAGATTTTTTAAATGGACAAAGTATTTTTGTCAAGGGAGATATTATAGGAGATTTGAAATGAAAAAAATAGTTTATACTCGCGAAGAAATGTTAAAACTTAATAAAGATTCTCTTTTGTCTAGAGGAGTGACTATTGAATCTATTGCTGAGATAGCATTTCATCAACAAAAAAGATATAGTTCTGAAATCACTTTTGATTTGTGTGTTGAAAGTGTGGAAAAGATTTTATCACTAAGAGATATATTTCATCATGTCCAATTATCAATTGAAATTGATAAAATAGCTGAAAAAGGACTTTTTGAAGGCCCGATTCAAGATGTGATTTCCGAGGATTTAGGTTTATTTGGAATCGATGAAACATTAGGTTTAGACGTTGCAGGCACGTATGGGACTATTGGTCAAACTAATTTTGGAGATATTGATGTAAATAAATCTGGAATTGTAAAAGTGTTAAACGATGAAGGAAAAAAAACAGGAGTATGTCATACATTTTTAGATGATATTGTCGGCGCTATAGCAGCCGCAGCATCCACAAGAGTTGCACAAGTTTTAAATGAATATGATGCAAAAAATAATGATAAAGGCACAACAATATTTGACTTGATGGAGGAGTGAATTGCAAAAAAAAAGAAATAATATTAAAAGTGTGGGTACAAGAATATTTTCAAAGTTTTTTGGTTTTGAAGAGGGCGTTGATATAACTAATGATACTTCCCTATTAGTAAGGAGAAACATTGTTATAAAAAACATTATTTTTATGTCAAATGTTGTCTACTCATTAATTTTAATTTTTTTATCTCTATCAACTCAGGGAGTTTCAGATTGGGTTGTTACTGTTTTGGCTTTTCCAATAACGTTTATGATAAATCAAATTTTGGTAAAACTTATAAATCTTGACAAAAATGATAAAACTAAACAATATGTTGCTATGTATGTAGCGGGCTTTTATATCTTTTTTTCATCCATTTTAATTTATGCAAGATTATACACTGTTGATTATTATGAAACTGCCTCTTATATTATAATTTTCTATTCAGTAGTCGTCATATCTTTATATCAAGATAAAAGACTTTTATCTTCAAGTTTTTTATCAATGGTTTTACTATTAACGGTAATTCATTTATTATGGACTTATAATCTTCAAGACGCAGCTTCAGGATATACAATAGTTACTTTTATTCCTGTTCTAATAAATTCAAGTGCATTTCAAGATATTCTTTTAAGAACGATTCTATTTGTATTATTTTATTTTGTAGTATATTCAATTGTCTCTATGGGACAATACATGCAAATCGAAAGGAAAGAGGAACTTATAAGAAGAAGACAAGTTCAAAAAGACTTTTCACTAATTGTCAAAGATTTATTTTCTGTTGTTTTTTCAAAATCTGATAGACTATTAGATAGCAGACACGCTTATCAAGTAAAAGATTTTAGTATAAAATTAGCTAAAGATATTGGATTACAAGAAAATTTAGTTAATGAATTAAGTGAATATTCTACGATTCATTTGAAATTTGAAGAAATTAAAGATTTGGTAAGTAAAGATGATATTTCGGAGTCAAATTATCAATTATTAAAAGAAAAAACTAAGTTAGGATCAAATATTGCAAAAAGACTTCAGCTATCACAAAAATGTGAAGATATAATTAGAGCACAAACTGTTGATGCTTGTAATGAAAAATTCATTAACGAAATGGTATTAATCCAACCTGAATTGATATCACAAGTGATTTTAATGAGTGATATATATTTAACTTTAAGAGCCATAAGATCATATAAAAGGCCACTGAGCCACTCAAACTCAATAAATTTAATCGAATCAAATCTAAGTGTCTTTTTTGAAAGAAGAGTAGTTGATAGATTCATAAAATTTTCAGATGATTACGATAAGATGTATTTGAACTTATAAAAGAGTGAAATATTTAAAGAATTAGTAAAAACATATATATAAAAAAAAGAGGATATCATGGTAAAACTATTTACAAGCGAATCAGTAACTGAAGGCCATCCAGATAAGATTTGTGATCAAATCTCTGATGCAATATTAGACGCTCATTTACAGGATGATCCATATAGTAGAGTGGCATGCGAGGTTGCTGTCTCATCGGATTACGTTTTAGTTTTTGGTGAAATTACATCTAAAGCAAAAATTGATATAGAAAAAGTAGTTAGAAATACTATAAGAGATATAGGATATATTGATGATAAAATAGGATTTCATTATTTAAAAGCTAAAGTAGATATAAGAATAAATAAACAATCCTTGGATATTTCAAATAGTATTGTTAAGCCTAATTTTGAAATTGGAGCAGGCGATCAAGGAATCATGTTTGGTTATGCTAACAGTGAAACTAAGGAATTTATGCCTTTATCAATTGCTTTAGCTAATAAACTTTCAAAACGACTCTCAGATGTAAGAAAAAATAATATAATTGAAGGATTATATCCTGATGGTAAAACCCAAGTAACAATTGCATATGAAAATAATAATATTAGTTATATAGACAAGGTTGTAGTTTCTGTGCATCACAAACCGATGTGGTCTCAAAAAGAGTTAAAAAAAATGGTTATTGAAAATGTTATAAAACCTATCCTAAAAGACTACGACCTTAGCAGAACAGAGTACTTAATAAATCCATCAGGTCTATTCTTAAAAGGTGGACCTAATGCTGACGCGGGATTAACTGGTAGAAAAATAATTGTAGATACATATGGAGGATTCGCTAGACATGGAGGGGGTGCATTTTCAGGTAAAGATCCAACGAAAGTTGATCGTAGTGGTGCATACATGGCAAGATATATAGCAAAAAATATTGTTGCATCAGGTGTTGCTGATGAGTGTGAAATTGAATTAGCTTATGCAATTGGATTAACTGAGCCTGTAAGCCTATATGTTGATTGTAAAAACACTGAAAAAGTAGATTTAGAAATAATTACAGATGCGATTAAAGAAACGTTTAATCTTACTCCTAAGGGTATAATTGAAAAATTTAATATGTTGAGACCGATTTATTTAGAGACTGCTTCTTTTGGTCATTTTGGTCATGAAAGTTATCCATGGGAAAGTCTTGATAAAGTTGATAAATTAAGACGTTTAATATATAATTAATTTGAGGGTTAATATGGATAAAAAATTTCTCGAAATAGAGGAAAAAAGAAAAAATTTTTACGAAAAATATCAAGTGCAGTTTAAAAAAGGATTAATTATTGGAATTCCTATTTTAATTGGTGTAATTGCATTATTTTTTATTTTAGACACTAATCCTGCAGTCTTTATTATTGGATTTATATTAATGATTTGGCCAGGCACTTTTATGATTAAAGCTTACAATATTGCACATAAATATAAAGATATAATCAAAAATGATTTTATTAAATTGATACTTGAAGATAAATTCGAAGATACTCACTATGATAGACACGGTTCAATAAGTCAGTCACTAATAGATTCAACAGGAATGGTGAAAAGACCAGATAAATTTAGTGGAGAAGATTATATAAGAGGTAAAATCGGATCTGTATCCTTTGAAGCAAGTGATGTTACTTTGAGGGAGAGACGAGAACATGTTGATTCAGAGGGAAGAAGAACAGTAACTTATCCAGTCTATTTTAAGGGGAGATGGTATGTTCTGAATTTCCCTAAGAAATTAAAAGGTACAATTAAAGTTGGAGAAAGTTATCCAGTAAATAGACGAGGTTTAGAAAAGTTTGAGACTGAGAGCATAATGTTTAATAAGAAATTTAGATCTTTCACATCAGATAAACAGTTTGCGTTCTATATGTTGAATCCTCTAATAATAGAGAACCTACTAAAACTCGAAAGAAAAAAAGGTGGATCAATATACTTTTATTATTCCGGAAATCAACTTCATATAGGAGTTAATGATCGAAAAGATTATCTTGAAATGAAAATTAGCACACCAATTAATGAAAGTACAATTAAAGATTTCGAACAAGATTTTGATATTATCCCAGCGATAATAAGAGATTTAAAATTAAATTCAAGTAAATTTAAAAAATTAGAAGAATAAGGAGAAAAATATGGAAATATTATTAATATTACTTGTTGTATTAGCAATACTTGGCTTGTGGTATATTACAACATTAAACGGCTTCAGAAGGATGTTGATTAAAATTGATGAAGCTGAATCAAGCATAGATGTAGCGTTAACTCAAAGGTTTGATACTTTAAATAAAATGTTTAAGCTTGCAAAAGGTTACATGAAATATGAAAAAGGTACTCTTGAGGGGATAGTCAAATTAAGACAACCTGGTCACTCTGCAGATATTAAAGATAAAGAAAAATTTGCTAATGAGGTAAGCAAAGGGATTCAAGCATTAAATGTAGTTGTTGAAAATTATCCTGATTTAAAAGCTTCAACAAATATTGGTAAAGTTCAAGATGCTTCTCTTGAGATTGAAGAAAATTTACAAGCTTCAAGAAGATTATATAATTCTAATGTATCTTATTATAATCAAAGTATAGTCGTTTTTCCAGGGAATATTGTTGCTAATATGAAACAATTTAAAAAAAGAGACTTTTTCGAGGCAGATCCAGCAAAAAGACAAGACGTTGATTTTGAATTTTAAAAAGCGCATAAGCGCTTTTTTTTATATTTTTACACAAAGAATAAATAGCTTTTAGAATTTGAAAAAGGATTAATAATATAGTATCATAATTAAGTAATAGAAAGGTTATTTAAATGTTTAAAAAGTGGTTTGACCCATCAAAAAAGTTTATAAAAAGAGCAAAAATTATTGCGAATAAGATTATCGAATTAGAATCATCAATGGCTAGTTTAAAAGATCAAGATTTCAAGATTAAAACATTAGAATTTAAAGAAATGATAAAATCTGGTCATGATATAAACGATTTGATTGTGCCTGCTTTTTCTCTTGTTAGAGAGGCCTCAAAAAGAGTTACTGGTATGACACCTTATTATGTCCAAATATTAGGTGCAATATCAATATTTGAAGGCAATATTGCTGAAATGAAAACCGGGGAAGGAAAAACTCTTACTGCGGTTATGCCAGCTTATTTAGCTTCATTACTTGATGAAGGCGTTCACATAGTTACTGTCAATGATTACTTGGCTAATAGAGAGGCAAATGGAGAGATCGGTGACCTTTTTAGATTTTTGGGATTAACTGTTGGATTAAATAAAAGAGGAATTAGTCAATCAGAAAAACAAGAAGCATACGCTTCAGATATTATGTACACAACTAATAGTGAATTAGGATTTGATTATCTAAGAGATAATATGGCAATATATAAAAAAAATATCGTAGCTCAAAGAGGACTGAATTACGCAATTATTGATGAGATTGATTCAATCTTGATAGATGAAGCAAGAACTCCGCTAATTATTTCAGGAGGATCAAAAAATAATAATAGTTCATATCAGGCTGCAGATAGATTTGTTAAGTCATTAAATGATGAAGATTATGAAATTGACGTTGAATCTAAATCAATTGAGCTTACCGTTTCCGGTATCGTTAAAGCAGAGAAAATATTTAAAGTAGAAAACCTTTATGATATTAAGTATGTTTCATTAGTTCATCATATAAATAATGCTCTTAGAGCAAACCACATAATGTCTAAAGATGTAGAATATGTAGTCGAAGAAAATCAAGTGTTGATTGTTGATCAATTTACCGGGAGAATTTTAAGAGGAAGGCAATTTAGTCAAGGCCTTCATCAAGCACTAGAAGCAAAAGAGAAAGTTTCTATAAAAAAAGAAACAATTACTGTCGCTACGATTACTTATCAGAATTTTTTTAGAATGTATAAAAAATTATCTGGAATGACAGGTACAGCAAAAACTGAAGAAGAAGAATTTAGAGATTTATATAACATGGACGTGATTTGTATTCCAACGAATGAACCGCTCATAAGAAAAGATTTGCCAGACTACTTGTTTGCAACCGAAGAAGCAAAATTTAATGCATTAGTAAATGAGGTTGAAAAGAGACACTCTAATGGACAACCTATATTAATTGGAACAATTGCGGTAGAAACAAGTGAAATTTTAAGTTTAAAACTAAAAAAGAGAAGAATTCCTCATGAAATTTTAAATGCAAAAAATCATCAGAGAGAGGCCGAGATCATTGCAAAAGCAGGTCAATCAGGATCAGTTACCATAGCTACAAACATGGCAGGGAGAGGAACAGATATAAAATTAGGAGATGGTGTAGTTGATTTAGGTGGACTCGCAGTTATTGGATCAGAAAGACACGAATCTAGAAGAATTGATAACCAATTAAGAGGGAGAAGTGGAAGACAAGGTGATCCTGGGTATTCAAGATTTTATATTTCTGGTGAAGACGAATTATTGGTAAGATTTGGAGGAGATTCTTTTAAACAACAATTAATGATGATCGAGAAGTTAAACTCTGGTTCTGAGGAACCTTTATCATCAAAGATTTTTACAAGATTTGTTGAGGGAGCTCAAAAAAGAATTGAAGGAAATAATTTTGATGCTAGAAAAAATGTATTAAAGTACGATGATGTTCTAAGAAAACAAAGAGAAGTTATTTATAGAGAGAGAAGAGATGTTTTGCTTTTGGACTCAGTTGAAGACAAAATCGATCAAGCTCTTGAAAACACAATTAATCTAGAATTTGATCTTGGTTTATTAAATAATAATGAAATAAGTTTTATTGATATGTTTAATCAGTTTACTAAAAATTATTTAAATAAAAATTTTATTGAAGAAGAAAATTTTGATGAATTAACATTACAAGAAAAGATTGAATATACAAAAAATCTTTGCTTAAGAGAAATTTCAAATAAAAAAAATGAAACACCAGCTCAAGTCTATAACGAATTTTTAAAAGTTATTATGTTAAGAGTCATCGATGTGCATTGGACTAATCACATTGACACAATGAGTGAATTAAGACAAGGTGTTACACTTCAATCATATGGCCAAATGAATCCTCTAGTGATATATCAAAAAGAGGGATTAAATCTTTTTAAAAATTTATCAAACAATATTTCAAAAGATATTACAAAATATGTTCTGAGAGCAAAAATAGAAAGAAGTAATGAAAGAGAACAAGTGGTAAAAAACACTTCAACTAATGATACAAGTCAAAGAAGCACAAAAAAACCTCGAAAACAAAAAATAAGAAGAAATAGGTCACAAAGAGGACGACCATTTTAGAGTTGATATGGAAAAGTATGAAATAAATAAATGGATTGAAAAATATAATAAGAAAATATCAGATTTTGAACATGTACTTAAACCAAATTCAATGATGAAAAAAATTGATGAAATCAGAATCCAAATGCAGGATCCTAACTTTTGGAACCATTCTATTAATGCTACAAAATTAACTAAAGAATTAAGTTTATTAGAAAAAAAAATCAAGAGATTCAATGAAGTGAAAAATTTATTTCATGAGATTAGAGAAATATTAGTTGATGATAATCTTTATAATGAAATGAATGAAATATTATCTCCTGAATTAGAAAAATTTGTTTTAAAGGTTAATGAGTTTGATATAGACGTTTTATTGTCAGGTCCAAATGACTACAGAAATGCTATATTAGAAATACATCCTGGTGCTGGAGGTACTGAATCTCAGGACTGGGCTGAAATGCTTTTAAGAATGTACCAAAGATTTTTTGAAAAGAATAATTATAAGGTTGATATAATTGATTTCCAAAATGGAGATGAAGCAGGTATAAAAAGTGTAACATTAAAGATATCTGGTGAATATGTATATGGAAATTTGAAATCTGAAAATGGAGTACATAGATTAGTCAGAATTTCTCCATTTGATTCAAATCAAAGAAGACATACATCATTTGCATCAGTAGAAGTTACTCCAGAATTTGATGAAGAAGTTAAAATAGAATTCAAAGATGAAGATTTGAAAATTGATGTGTATAGATCAAGTGGTGCAGGTGGACAATCTGTAAATACAACTGATTCTGCTGTCAGAATTACACACTTAAAATCTGGTACTGTAGTAACATGCCAAAATGAACGATCTCAACTAAAGAATAAAGAAACAGCTCTAAAGTTGTTAAAAGCGAAATTATACAAACTTGAAATGAAAAAGAAAGATGAAGAATTAAACAAAATCAAAGGGATAAAGATGGCTAATGCCTGGGGCTCTCAGATTAGAAGTTATGTTTTTCATCCATATCAAATGATTAAAGACCATCGTACAAATTTAGAAGTTTCTTCAACACAAGATGTAATGGATGGAAATTTAGAGAATTTTATAAACGCCTATTTGAAATATGAAAAATAAATTATGTATTCAAAGACACAAATCAAACAAAAATAGTGTAATTTTGTTTTTTGAAGAATTTGATATTAAGATACCTAAACATATATTTAAGAAAGAAAAGCTAATTCTTAATAGGTGTTTTTCATCTTCAAAACTGGATGAATTAAGAAATGAATCTGAAGAATATTATTGCTATGAAAAAGCTATAAAAATTCTTAAATATCAAAGAACTGAGAGTGAATTAAGAACGAAACTAAATGGTTTTAGGCCTCAAATAATAGAAAAAGTAATAGAAAAAGTTATAAAAAAAAATTATATAAATGATTTATCGTATATGAATAATCTAAGAAGAATAAAACCTAATTTTAGTTCAAAAAGATTAGAAATTTTTTTCGAAAGTAAAGGAATAAATGAAAAATTAATTAAAGAATTTTTAGACAATATAGATGATAGCGAAGCTTTAAAAAATAAATATTTAAAGATATTATTAAAAACAAAGGTCTCATCTCAGAGCTATATGAAACGGGATATATTAAAGAAATTGATTCAAGAGGGTTTTGACTATAATAAAAGCTATACCTTCATTAATGAGAATTTCAAGTATGAATTTGATGAAAATGAGGTTTTAAAGGATTTTTATTACAAAACATATTTTAAAATAAAGGGCGATTTTAAAATAAAAAGTAAAAGATGGATCTCTAAAGCAGTCCAAAAAGGTTTTAAATTGCAAGATGCAAAAAAATTATGTGAGGATTTAGAACATGAAGACATTAATTAATGGTACATTCTACTCTATGAAGGATACAGAAATAAAATCGAAATTGATGATTAGTGATCAAGGTGTTATATTATCAAAAAGTGATAATACGAAAAATGAAATCATTGATATGGAAGGAAAGTTTGTTTATCCTGCTTTTATTGATTCTCACATACATTTAATGGGATATGGTCAAAGTTTATCGAGGCTTACTGTAAAGGGATTGAATAAAAAAAAAGACATTTTAAATTTTGTAGCAGATAATTTGAATAATGATTTTATCTATGTTGAAGGATACAAACCTTGTGATATATCAAAAAATGATTTAAACGAATTATCCTCAATCGCAGCGATTTATTTAAGACACGAAGATTATCATGGGATGACGGTGAATGATGTGGCATTAGATAAAATAAATCTCATTTCTAATAATGGAATTCTACTTGAAGATGAGGCCAGTCTTGCATTAGCATCTGTTCCGAGACCAAAACAAGAGGAATTAGAGAATTTTTTGAGAAAGGCTTATAAGAAATTGTTTTCTTATGGAATTGTTGGTGGTCATAGCGACGACTTATTTTATTTTAACGGCTATAAAAATACGATAGATGCATTTACTAAGATATCTTACGAGATTCCATTTTACGCTCATCTTTTGATACATAATAAAGTTTTAAACGATCATCTTAAATTAAAAGAAAATTATTTTAAAAGTAAATATATTGAAGAAGGTGGAGTGAAAATGTTTTATGATGGGACATTAGGATCTAAAACAGCATTAATGAAAAAACCATATTATAATGATTACTATGGAATCAGAATTTTGAATAGAGAACAAATCACTAAAATCATTAATAAAGCTAGAGAAAAAAAAATGTCAGTCGCGATTCATGTAATCGGAGATAAAGCATTAGAGGAAACTATTTCTTTCTTACAGGAATTTCCTCCAGGCCAAGATATTATAGATAGAATTATCCATGCATGTTTTGCCAATGATGAAGAAATTCATAATCTTAAATCAAAAAGTATATTTTTAGATATTCAGCCTCAATTTTTTAATAGTGATAAAAAAATACTTAACTTTATTAAAGATATGCCTAAATATATATATCCTATAAAAACTTTTGATAAAAATAACATTGATTTTGCGTTGAGTAGTGATGCACCTGTTGAAGATCCAAATCCAATATTTGGAATATACGATGCATTGTTTAGAGAAAATAAAGATGAATCATTAGATAGATTTACTGCAATAAAATCATATACAACATCTGCATGGAAATTGTCAAAATTACTTGGGGGATATCTAGAACCAGGTTATCCTGCAAATTTAGTTGTTTTAAATAGAGATCTATTTCATGAGCCAAAAGAAAACTTTAGAAAGATTAAAGTTTTATCAACTTGGGTCGAAGGTAATAAAGTTTATACCACATAATTATACATAGTTACTTGATAATCAATTCATCTTTTTGATAAAAAAAAATATAGTGATACTATTAAATTAATCTTAATAAAAGTAGAATATAGTAAATGAAAATTTATATTGAATTTTGGATCGACTTATTTAATTTTGAATCATACGAGCTGAATAATATACTATTGGAAATTTATGATGAAAGCCGTAATGAAATTGAAATTAAATACCGAAGTTATTTTGATTCTGAAAAAGATCAAATAAATGATGAAATGAATAGAATAAAACTCAATTGTTATAAGATTATGCACTTAGCAAAAGAAAATTCTTTTGAAGTTTTGTTTGTTAAGAATTTATTACAAGAAATAAAGTTTAATGAAAAAAAATTTTTAAATATAGATGAACTAATAAAAGTAGGTGTCACATCAGGGATGTCTAAAAATTCCATTATGGAAACAATTAATTCTAATACTTTTGTTGAAATAATTAAGAATAATTTTGAAAATGCGCTCTTCAAAAAGATTTATGAAGCACCTCATATTAGATTAAATGGTTATAAAATAAAAAAAAATATCTCTAAATCGGGATTAATCAAGGAAATAATTAGAATAAGAGAAGAAACAAAAAAAAATGAAAATTGTATTGATGGGAGTTGTAATATTCTATGAACATATATGAATTTAAAGTTAGGAAATCTCATAAAGATTTTGTTTCTTTATCTGAATATAAAGATAAAGTTTTATTAATATTTAATTCAGCTCCTTTTTGTGGATTATCTCATCAATATAAAGGTATTCAAAAGTTATATCAGAAATATAAAAAAAATGGTTTGGAAATCTTAGATTTTCCTTGTAATCAATTTGCATATGAAGCACCAATATCGGATGAAAAAATACAATCGTATTGTGAGATTAATTTTCAGACCACATTTACTACTTTTTTTAAAGTTAAAGTAAACGGAAAAAAAGCAGATCCTTTATTTAAATTTTTAAGAGAAAAACAGCCAAAAGATATGGATAAAAACGGCAAGAATAAAAAAGGATTTTTAAGATTATTCTTAGGAAATAAAATAAAGTGGAACTTCACAAAATTTTTAGTTAATAAGGAAGGAAAAGTATTATACAGGTTCTCTCCATCGGTTACTCCTCGAGAAATTGAGATATATATTAAAAAGATTTTAGATATTAAGTAAATCTAATTTTTTGCATCTTGAGAAATTTGATAATCTTCATATAATTGAATATCCAAGTTTCCATTAATCAATCTTATTTCATCGAATAATTTCTTTTCGTCTAAATTTTCTTCTAAAACTAATCTATACGTAATTTTATATAGCGTACCAAAGTCAGATGTTCTAAATTTTTCAACTTTAAATGATTTTGTGTGTTTTTCAATTGTTTTATTCAATTTATCTTTTAAATTTAGATGCTCAGGCATAGTAACTATTAATTTTGCAAAACGATCATTAGATTTAAAAAGAAAGGTTGATAAAACAAATAAAACAACGGCTAAGAAAGTAGTTATCATCAAACCTAGTGATAAGTATCCAAGAGCAGCTGAAAGTCCAGTTCCAACCGAAGCTAATATATATGCCAAATCACTAGAATCATTCATTGCTAATCTAAAACGTACAAGAGTAAATACTCCAGCTAAACTAAAAGCGCGTGCTAAATTGTTAGATACAAGAATAACAATTATAGTCACCACTAAAGGCATAATCATCAACGTAAAAAGTAGAGACCTATCATAACCTATCTTTCTATGAGTAAAGTGGTAAACTATTGAAATTATCAGACCAAAGACAGTTGAAAAACAAAGAACAAGTAATAGTGAACCTATGGTAAGAGGTTCTAAAGCGACAGTCCATTTAATTAAATTTAACATTTGATTCTCCTTTTTTCATTATTTCATAACTTCTAGCATATTTTGATAGACTTTGAGAATAGAAATTATTCTCTGATAAAAACCGTACAAGCCATAGAGGAAATGCGCCATGACACTTGATTTCTAAAATTGAATAACCTTTAAATAAATGATTTTCATCCCCATTAAGAAATTTGTACTTTAAATTGCTATCTATTGTAACTCTGAGACCAATATTAGTTTGTTCATAAGCGTATCTATTGTATTTTACAATAGCTGATGCTCTTAAGGAATTTGATAGTTTTTGACTAAAATTTTTTTCATGAAAAGATTCAGAAAGAAAAGAAAAATCATTATTAATCAACTTATCATAACACAGCTTATCGATGGGCAATCTAAATTTATAAGATTGTTTATTGAACTTTTTTTTTAATTCTAAAAATGATATTGTATTGTTGTAAGTTCTTAATCGAATTTTTTCTTTGTAGGAATTTTTTTCAAAATTTTTCTTTATAATAGAAAAGTTTGGAGTGTCAAAATAGATTGTTTCAACATTATAAGGTAACTCGCCAACATGGTGTTTGTCTTTGCTTAAGGATTTATCAAAAAATAACTTTACAGATTTGTATAAATTTAAAGGTATTAAAAATTTTTTTTCATATCTATGCATTAATGTTTTCATAATTACGTTTTCATTTTAACATATTATAGGACTTATGTGATAAAATTAATTATATTTAAATCATAGATTAACTGGATAAATCATACTCATTAAAATATTTAAGTAGAACGTAAAAAGCATATATGATTAAAAAAAAGGAGGAATACTCAAGTGGTTTAAGAGGCTCGCTTGGAAAGCGGGTAGGTCAGAAATGATGCAGGGGTTCAAATCCCCTTTCCTCCGCCATAAATGAAAAGGTGTAAATATTTAAATGGATAAATTAAGAAATTTAGAGTATAAGCTTAAAAAAACAATCGGAATTAATTACTTAAAGATTGGAATTATTTTTGTATTTGTAATGCCATTTAGTTTCATATTTTTCCCAATTATTCCTGATTCAGGCATTATTGTATTGATTTCTGCATCTTTTGCAACATTTGTTATTGGTTTTATCTTATTAATTCTTCATATTTTTCTTTCAGAAAAAAAAGAAAGATTATATCTTGAAATTTTAAATGAAGAATTATGGAGTAAAATTTTACTCGAAAAATCATTTAACTCAAAGTATGATTACAGATTAACGACATTAAATGATTTAAATGAAAACATATTAGACCATGATATTTTGAATTCAGCAAATGAAAAAGTCTATTATAAGTTTACCAATCTGAGTGAAAATCATGATATTTATGCAATAAGTTATTACTCTCAAAGCAAATACAATAATGTAAATTTTTCTGGATTTGTAGTAAAGACGAATTTTGATGTTACAGGTCATCTCCATGTAGAGAAAATCGATTCAAAGTATGCTTTTGTGAATAAATTTAGTCAATTAGCAAACATTGTATATCCTGGAGAAAAAAAATATAAATTAGATGATGATGGAATAAGATTTATTGGGGATTTTAATTCTGAATTAAAAAGTATTATGAAAAACATTCAAGATTTAAATTTTAATAATATTACTTTTATTGATCAGAATTTTAAGTTAGCAATTTTAGTTAGGATTTATCCACTTATCCCTAAATTTAAAAAATTTAATAATAAAGAATATAGAGATCAAGAAAAATTAATTGAATCGCTAATATCTTTATCAGAATATATTTCTTCAATTTAATATTATATAGTTAATTTAAATAGTTTCTATATTTTTCAAGAATTCTTCAAGAGGCTGATTTCCAAGAAGTTCTATTGAGTCGTTAATCACAATTTTAGGAACTCCAGAAACATTAAATTTTCGTGCTAAATCTTGAAAAGAATTTGCATCATATACTGCACCACTTATGTAATCATTTTTATTAGTTAGTAAATGTGCTGTAGAGACTGCCCCAGGACAATGTGGGCATGAGACGGTAACAAAAACTTTTATATCAACTGGTTTTTTAATATTGTTTATTCGTTCTAATACAGCAACATCAAAATCTTGTTTAAAGCCTGAAACGGTAATTAACGCAGATAAAAATGAGTTTATCTCATGTCCAGCTGGAATTCCATTGAAAACAAAGCCATTAAATTCATTATTTTGATTCAAAATAACAAAACTTGGAGTAAATTTTATTCCGTATTCTTTAGCCTCTTCAGAGTCTAATTTTCTTTTCTCAACAATAATTTTACTTGATAAATCAGAAATTTCAGACAATAGTTTTTCTGTTTCGTCACAATGAACGCAGTTTGACATATTTTTTTGTGTGAAAAGAATTATTTTAACACCATTTACCATGTTTTTCAAATGTTTTTTTATTTGAATACTTACTTCCTTATTTAGCATATTTTCCATATTTTTTCTCCTTATTTATTTAAATATTTATTAATACTTAAAGCCGCCTTTGCTCCTTCACCGGTAGCGATTATTATTTGTTTAAACGGTTGGTTAGTGACATCTCCAGAGGCATACATTCCTATTAATGAAGTTTCTTGAAGATCATTGACAATTATTTCACCTGAACTATTTGTTTCTACCAAATCCCTAATAATTTTACTATTAGGAATATTCCCAATTTCAATAAATAATCCTTCAGCATTTATTTCTTTTTCTATGTTTCTATTTTTGTCTAAAAAAGATATAGAACGCATACTATTATTGTCTCCTTTTATTTCGAGAATTTGAGAATTCAAATGAACATCCAAATCTTTAATTTGTTTTAATTTTTCAAGAAGAATCTCATCTGCCCTCCATTGACTTCTATGAATTACAGAAATTTTTGATGCGTAAGGAACTAGATCTATAACAGCCTCAGCCGCACTATTCCCTCCACCAGCTACAACTACATGTTTACCTTTGAAAAAGGGTGCATCACAAGTGGTACAATAAGAGACTCCTTTGTTTTGGTATTTTTTTTCACCTGAAACATTAAGCCTTCTAGGACTACCTCCAGTTGCAAATAGAACAGTTTTAGATTTCAAGACAATTCCTGACTCTAAGGTGATTAGGAAAATATTTTTTTGTTTAACAATATTAGTAACTGTAGCATCTTGCATAATTGGAAGTTCAAGATCATTTACATGATCTAAAAAAGAGCTTGATAATTCACTTCCCTTGAGTTTTTTTAATCCAATGTAATTGTCAACATCAGAAGTGTTGTGGAGTTGGCCTCCAATTTCACTAGTCAAAACTCCAACATTTTTACCTTTTCTAATAAGGTATAAACCAGCATTTAATCCTGAAGGACCTCCACCTACAATAAGGGTATCCCATAAAAGATCTGAACTAAATTTTGAATTTGAATTAGACTTATTAAGGTTAAAATCAAACATATTAAATTCCTTTAATTATAATATCTATGGCTTCTGAGAACTGTTTTTGATCAATTTGATTATTATTGTCAATTCTTTGTAATAAATTTTCGGTAGTTAACAGTCCAATTGATTTTTCAATACTGGATTTAACTGCCTTTAACTGGTTTACAATTTCAAGACAATTCTTCTCTTTTTCCATCATATCAATTATACCAGCCATTTGTCCTTTAGTGCGCTTAATTCTATTTAAAATTTTTTTATTACATATCATCATATCACCACATTAATTATACCCCTGGGGGTATTTTAAAACAAGAGTAATGCTTGTTAAATATATTTATATTATGTATAATAATTTAACAGAGGTGTTTTAGTGATAATTCTAATTGGATCTAGTGCTAGTGGAAAAACTGAAATTGCAAACACTTTAAATCAAAAATTTGGTATTACAAAATCTGTAACTACCACAACTAGATTTATGAGAAGAAACGAAATTCAGAATGTTCACTATAATTTCGTATCTAAAGAAAAATTTTTACAAATGCTTAATTCAGACAAATTTGTTGAGTCAACTCAATATCAATCTAATTATTATGGTCTTGAGAAGAAGGAAGTAAAAATAAACGGCCTCTCGATATTAGATATTTCAGGTGCAAATAAGCTTATAAAAATTTTTAGCGATGATATCTTTGTGTGTTATGTTTCTTCATCGAAAAATATTAGAAAAGAAAGAATGTTAAAAAGGGGAGATGACCCTGAAGTTATTGATAAAAGAATTGAAAGCGATAATTCCTTGTTTGATGTAAGTAAACTCAAAAAAGTTAATCATGTTGTATTAAATGAAAATAGAGATTTATTAAATGTATCAAAGGAAATATTCAATGAGTATAAAAAATGGAGTAAAAGGAGATTGAAATGATTATAAAGCCATCTATAAGATCAAATGTGTTTTTAAATTCTCATCCGAAAGGTTCAGAAAAGTATATAGATTTACTTTTTAAAGAGGCGAGTGAACTGGAAAAATTCAAAGGTCCTAGAAATGTCTTAATAATTGGAGGGTCTTCGGGATATGGATTATCAACTCGAGTAGCATTAGTTGAGTCTTGTAGCTCGAACACTATTAATGTTTCATTTGAAGCTTCTCCAAGAGGGAAAAGAACAGGTACAGCAGGATTTTATAATAATATAAATTTTCAGAAAAAAATTTCAGATAGAGATTCAAAACATATAGATTTTGTTGCAGATGCATTTAGTTTCAACACAAAAGAGAAAGTGGCGAGGGCCATAAAAGAGAATTTTGGAAAGATTGATTTGTTGGTCTATTCTCTTGCTGCAGGAGCAAGACCAAACAATGAGACGGGAACATTGGTAAGATCTTCTCTAAAACCTGTTCATTCATCTCTAGAGGGAGAAACAATTGATGTTGCAACGAAAACTGTAAAGAAAATATTTGTTGAAAAGGCCACAAAAGAAGAAATAGACAATACAGTATTTGTCATGGGTGGAAGTGACTGGAGTGATTGGGTAAATTTTTTAGAAAAAAAACAGTTGTTAAATTCAGGGTTTAAAACGATATCTTACACTTATGTTGGAAGTGGTTCAATGGATAAAATTTATCGTTCTGGTACAATTGGGAAAGCTAAGGATCATTTAGAAGATACAGCTTTATTATTAAACGAGATGATCTCAAAAAAACTTAATGGTGAAGCACTTATTTCCTCTTCAAAAGCTGTTGTTACTAAGGCGTCAGTGTTTATCCCTGGTATTCCAGCATATGTTTCAGCTTTATTTGATGTTATGAAAAGGAAAGGACTTCATGAAACAACATTGCAACATAAACACAGACTTTTTAAAGACATGGTCTATGGAAATAAAAGAATTACAGATGAAAAAAATAGAATCAGAGTAGACCATTATGAAATGCAGAAAGATGTTCAAGAAGATACATTGAAGCTTTTAAAGGAAAAAACAAATAATCTTTTTGAAATTAAAGGCACTAAAAATTTTATTGATGAATTTTATAATATTCATGGTTTTAGATTCGATAATGTCGACTATGACGAAGATCTTGAAACTGAAAATTATGACCTAAAGGCATTAAACATAATTATGTAAAAAAAAAGTCTTTTTAAAAAGACTTTTTTTATGTGATATACTAATAAAATAGAGGTAATATTAATGAAAAAGATAGTTATAATAATTTTAAATTTAATTTTCTTTATTAGCGTTTCATCACCTGCAATAAATGCTGATGAAACCATAAAAGAGAAAGTGATGAATTATTCTGAAAATACAATAATTGACGGTGTAGACCCCACGCTAGAACAAAGCGCACCGTTAATAGGATACGAGTCATTTACAAATTTGGTCATATTTATAAGATATGCCGATGAAGCAAATTACTCAGCACCATATGGTTCTAGTTATTATGAAAATCTTTTTAACGATCTTGGACCCGACGCTGCTTCAGTTAGAGATTATTATCGTGAAGCCTCTTATGAACAGTTGGACATTTATTCAAAGCTTTTTTATGATGATCAAAACAAAATAATTTACTATACGGATATAAATGAACGCTCTTATTACGAACCATACTCTGATAGTAACCCAAATGGTTACTCAGATAATGATAGAGCTGTTAGAGAACATAGGATGTTAGGAAGAGCAGTTGATTTTATAGATGAAAATAATTTAGTAGAAGATTCAGTTGATCTTGACGTGAATCAAGATGGAGATATAGATTCATTGACTTTTATGATAAGTGGAGAGGATAATGGATGGAGTTCTCTGTTTTGGCCACATAAATGGGCAATGTATACTGATTACGGCACAAATGATGCACCGTCGATTAATGGTAAATTTGCATATACGTTTACATTCAACTTGTTAGGTTTTAGTAGAGATTACGGTGTTCAGACTAGTGTAGGTATACTTGCTCACGAAACTTTTCATCTTTTGGGTGCACCTGATTTATACTCATATAATAATTTTTCTTATATGGATTTCGCAGGTCCATGGTCTTTAATGGATGCTAATCAAACTATATTGCCTCATATGCTTGGATATATGAAATATAAATACGGTGGATGGATTGATGAAGTTACTACAATTACAACTTCTGGAAACTACACTTTGTACCCATCAATGGATAGCCCTGAAAATCTAATGAGATTTGACACGGGTTATTCGAATGAATACTTATATATGGAGTACAGAGTTAAAGAGGGTGTCTACGAATCAACACTTCCTGCAGAAGGGTTATTATTATATAGGGTTGATGAAGATTATGTTGGAAATGAAAGTGGTTATAGTGCTACAGATTATGGAGAAGGAATTTGTGAAGTTTTTGTTTTTAGGCCTAACATTGGTGTAACAGAGGAGCCAATTGGTTTTCCTCTTGAAACAAATACATCAAGTATTGCAGGGAACTTATATTTAGCTGCGCTTTCTAATAACAATACTTATGATTCTGCAAATACCGATGATTCATTTTTGTTATTTCATAGTGACGGGAGTTTAATGAACATAACTATTGAAAACGTAACTGAAATTGGAGGATATATCAATTTTGATGTCAAGATAACAGCAAATTTACAAGGTCTCAAATTACAAATTGACGGAGAAGATATAGATAATAATACATATTTTTTTGATGATCCTAGATTGACTTATGAAAGTACTCTAATTAATGGTGATGGTTATGATATTTATGTATCTTTAGATAATGATCCAGCAGATCTTAATGATGAAATTTATGACGGTCAAATCTTCTTCAACAATGAAGTAGAATCTGTTCATTTATTAGTGATGCAGGATGGATTGGAATTAGGAAGAAAAGAAATAAAACTTAAGTATGTAAATGATATAGAGACAAATCATAATCCATACGGTAATATGGTTACAATGAAATGGATTATTCCAAAAATGACAAATCTCTTAAATGTTGAAGTGATGTTTGGTGAATTTGAGACAGAAGAAGGATATGATTATTTTTATATTCAATACAATGGTGGGTTAGAAAGATATGATGATCGTGATTTAAATAATCAGACGTTAAAATTAGAAAATTTAAATACTAGTATAATATTTCAATTTATTTCAGATGAATATCTTGATGATTATTTTGGTGTTTTGGCAACTCTGAATTTTGATTTTGTTTTAGATTTAAGTCCAGAAGAGGCCGTTTCTCTGAATGGACCAACAGAAATTAGTTTAAGATATGGTGAAAGTTATTTTGATGAAGGACTTATTTATGAACTTGGATATGAAAATTTATACACTATTGAGGTTGAACAAAATTTAGATACACTAGTTTCAGGTTCATATAATTATTCATACTTAATTTATTTAAATGATGTCTTGGTTCATACGATAACTAGAATTATTGTCGTTAGAGAAAAAGTTGAACTAGGATTTGATTACATTGAGGACTTTGAATTAGAGTTAAACGATCAAATTGAAATGTTTGACATTGAAGAATATATTTTTAATCCAAGATTCAATGGAGATAACTATACTATTAGTGTTGAAGGTGAACTTAAATTAGAAGTTGGACAATATGAATTAACAGTAAAAATTGAAGATAATCTCGGTGATTTTTCAGAACAGACCTTTACAATTACAGTTATCGATAGTACAAACCCAATTGTAATTCTTGAAGCGGGATTGGACACAATTTTTATAGGTCAAGATCATTCTGACAATGGTGTTCAAGTTTTTGATTATTCTGAAACGAATATCACTGTATATAGTACTGTGGATAGTTCTCAAATGGGTTCATATTCAATAACATATATTGTTGAAGATGCTGAAGGTAACTTGTCTGAAATAATAAGATACGTAAATGTTATTTCAAGTAACAAAATGGTTTTTGAAATTGAGAGTGGAATTACAACTTACAATGTGGGTCAAAAAGTTAAAATACCAGAATGTAATGCTTTCTTTGACAATGAGTTATTCGAATGCGAAGTGGATTCCTCTAACCTTGATAATCTTGTATCAGGAGATTATAAAATAAGATACCATATTTCACACAATGGAGTGGGTTACGAAAAAATTATTTACGTATTCATCTTGCCAGAACAACCTGATCAAAGCTCTGAGTTGTATTTGCCTAGAAAAGAGGGTGAGTGGATATGAAAAAATTATTTATTCTTACAGTGTTTATGTTTTTTCTTGTAGGATGCAATAACCAGCCAACACCAGTTTTAAATCCTGGAGTAGATACAATCGAAGTCGGTAACGGTTGGAGTGATGCAGGTGCTAGGCTACGAGTGGGTTATGATTATTATCCAATGAGCACCTCGGATGTAGTTGACATTAATACAATAGGCTTTTATGACATTTTATATACAGTGGTTTATGAAGAAATGGAATACTTTATCACAAGAAGGGTTGCAGTTGTAGAAAAAAAATCATTTAATGCAGAAATTTTGCCAGGTGTAGATACATTGTTAGTTGGTGAAGAATGGTTTGATGCTGGAGTTAAGGCACCTTTTGGTTCAGAGATCACCATAAATTCAGAAGTTGATACTTCTAAACCAGGTACTTATATAGTAGAGTATATTATCTCGCATGAAGGAAAAGAAGTAGTTTTATACAGATATGTTAATGTAATTTAAAAACAATAAAACAGGATAAATCGAATGAAAAACATACTTATAGGTATCACATATGCTTCAATATTCGGATTGACTTTTATGTTCACAAAAGTTGGAATTTCTTATGCACAGCCAATAAGTATATTAGCTTTTAGATTTTCTTTCGCTTTTTTTGGTGTTTTAATCTTATATTTATTAAAAATAATAAAAGTTCGAATGAGAAAAATATTTAACAAAAACATGTTATTTTTGATTTTAATGCAACCAATTTTGGGTTTTTCATTTGAAATAATTGGTATACAGTATGTTAAATCATTTGAAGCAGGCATCTTTGTTGCTACAATTCCTATAATTGTTGCTGTTGTATCGAATTTGTTTTTAAATGAAAAACCAAATTTTAGACAAATTATATATATTTTTCTTGGTTTTTTTGGAGTAATATATATACAATATATGAACTATTCAGGTGAGCTATCTTTTTCTATTTTTGGATCGGCACTTATTTTTGTATCTGTTTTTTGTGCAGCAATGTTTAATATTTTTTCTAGAAAGGTATCAAAGTTGATGTATCCTTCAGAGATAACATTTTTAATGATGTTAGTTGGATTTGTTTTTTTTATGAGCTGGTATCTAATTTCACTTCTGTTATCAAATAATATTAATGACTTTTTTCTCCCATTTAAGAATATTAATTCAACTTTAGCAATTCTTTACCTAGGATTTGTTGCAAGTATATTGGGATTCTTTCTAGTTAATCACAATCTAAAACATTTTCCAGCACATGTATCATCGATTTTTGCAAATATAGCAACAATAGTTTCAATTCTTGCGGGTGTTATTTTTCTTGGTGAGAGGATTTATCTTCACCATATAATCGGCAGCATTATGATAATGATAGGTGTTTACGGAGTCGTTTCTAATAATAAAAATAGAAATACTGCACAATAATTTGATATTTATATATATATAGAAAACATTAATTGTTTGATATGATATAATTTTAAATAGAGGTAAAACATGTCAAAAGTGTTGGTGAATATATTCGGTTCAACTGGAGATTTAGCAGCTAGAAAAATCCTTCCATCTTTAGTTAATCTAAAGAATAATTTTGATTTGCAAATTATTGCAATCGGAAGAAGAGAAATGAATACAAGTTCATATATAGATTTTATAATTGAAAAAAGCCAAGGTAAACTAAAAGTAAATGATTTAAATGGCTTTGTTAAATACTTAAATATGAAATTTACAGATGAAAATGAATATGAAAAATTATATAATACACATCAAGGTTATGCAGGTGTGACTAAAAGATTATACTATTTAGCTGTTGGTCCAGATTTTTTTGAAATAATCACAAAATCTTTATCAGATAATCAGTTAGTTGAAAAAAATAACATAAGAGATGTTATAGCCTTTGAAAAACCTTTTGGTGAAGATCTTGAATCTGCAAAAAGAATCAATAATTTCATTAGTCGTTTTCTAACTGAAAGACAAATTTTTAGAATTGATCATTATCTGGGAAAAGAAATGATTCAAAATATTATGATGTTAAGATTTGCTAACAGGGTTATTGAGGATTCTTGGACTAAAGAAAGTATTAAAAACATAAAAATTTTTGTTAAGGAAAAAGAAGGTATTTTAAATAGATCAGGGTATTATGATCGTGCAGGTGCTTTAAGAGATATGATGCAATCACATGTCCTTCAGATTGCATCGCTTTTAACTATGGAACCACCGAAATCATACTTGTCTGACGATGTAAAGGATAAAAAAGTAAATGCATTAGTAAATTTAGAAATCGATCATAAAAGCACGATTTTAGCCCAATATGAAGGTTACCTCAGTGAAAAAGGAATTCCGAAGAATTCTAACACTGAAACGTTCGTTTTTCTAAAAGGTTTTGTCAAGACAAAAAAATTTAATGGAATTCCAATTTACATGTTAACAGGAAAAAAAATCGATGATAAGTCAGCTTACATTGATGTAGAATTTAAAGAGACTGCAGAACAAAAAAAATGGCATTTGCCTCTTTCAAAAAATATATTGAGAATTTCAATTGCACCAGAAGACGGATTTTATATAACTTTAAACTCGAAAGTACCAGGATTAAGAGATCAAGTGAAATCTGTTAAACTTGGATATAAAATCGAATCAGATAATATTGGGAATTTATCAGAAGCGTATGAAAAATTATTTTCTGATATATTTGGTCATCACAGAACGTTATTTACAAGATGGGACGAAATTAAAGCTTCATGGAATATTATTGAAAGTGTTCTTAAAGAGAAGCATTACATTTATAAATACGGTAATTTTGATGACATAATCAGTATTATAAAAGAACAAACAGGAGTTGATATGTCATGATGTATGATGTCACAATGAGAATAAACAATAATATGCAAGTATATAAAAATAAAGAGGAAAAGAAGCCAATTATTAAACATGATACAAAAAAACAGCCTCATTTTACTTCAGAGACCATATTAAAGTTTAACATGCATACTGGAACTCATTTAGATTTTCCGAAACATATGATTGAAAAAGGTCTTTTGTCAACAAATTTTAATCCAGGAACATTTGTTAACAGAAAAGTTAAAGTATTTGAATTGTCTCATTTAAATGAGAAGATTGAAGTGAGAGATATAGAAAAATTTAGTATTTTAAAAGACGACATTATTTTTTTTAAAACTAAGAATTCAGAATACGAATATTTTTTATCTGATTTTATATATCTGTCATCAGATGCTGCAAAATTTTTGTCAGACAGGGAAATTTTTGCAGTTGGAATAGATGCCTTAGGAATAGAAAGAAAAGATCCAGATCACAAAACTCATAAAATTTTGATGAGTAATTCAATATGGATTATTGAAGGACTAAGATTAAAAGGGATTAAACAAAAAGAGTATAATTTAATTGCTACACCGTTATTAGTAGATAATTCTGATGCTCTTCCTTTAACAGTTTTACTTTATGATTAGGAAAGCTAAACTTAAAGATTTAGATGAAATCTTTAATGTAAGACTTGATGCTAAAGGGCGTATGAAAAACATTAATATTGATCAATGGCAAGATGATGAACCAACAAAAGAAAGATTTTTGAATGATATTATTCTTAAAAGGGCATACGTGATGACAATTGAGAAAGAAATTGTCGGAATAATAACTATACAATTTGAACCAGAGGGTTCCTATTTTAGATATATTAATAATGAAGAAAAATATCTAACATGTCACAGAATTGCAATTAAAAACGGATTTACTCAAAAAGGTTATGCGATAAATTTACTAAAATTTGCTGAAGATTTAGCATTAAAAAGAAAGATAAAAAAAATTTATATTGATACGCATCCAAATAATTTCCCGATGAAAAATTTAATAAAAAAAATGGGTTATAAGTATTTAAAATTAATCAGTCTATCTTATTTGAGGTCTAAAAAAAGAGAATTGCATGTAAAATTCTTAAGTTTGACAATTGTTTAAAATGTGTTAAAATGTTTACGATAAATTTTTAATTTATTAAAAAGCAAGGAAATAATTATGAAAATCAATGAGATACAAAAAATCATCAAAGATTTTGAAGAATCATCTTTGACAGAGTTATCGTTAGAATTCGAAGATACCAAAATACAATTATCAAAAAATGTTTCATCTTCAATTAATATGCCAGCTGGCAAAAATGTCGAAAGTAACGCAGAATCACCGATAAAAGAAGAAGTTTTAGAGACAAATCAAAAAAATTGTGTACGTTCTCCATTGGTTGGAACATTTTATGCTGCGAGTTCACCAAAATCAAAACCTTATGTTGAAAAAGGCAAGCAAGTAAAAAAAGGTGACGTTCTCTGCTTAGTAGAGGCAATGAAAATTATGAATGAAATAGTTGCTCCAAAAGATGGAGTTATAACAAAAATTTATGCATTAAATGGTCAGGTTGTTGGAATAGAAGAACCATTATTTGATTTGGAGTAAGACCTATGAAAAAAGTGTTAATCGCTAACAGGGGTGAAATAGCGGTTCGAATTATTAGATCATGTCAAGAACTTGGTCTTAAAACCGTTGCTGTATATGCTAAATCAGATTTTGATTCTTTACATGTCAAATTAGCTGACGAAAGTGTTTGTGTAGGGGGCAATGCTTCCACTGAGTCTTACTTAAATAAAAATAACGTTCTTTCAGCTGCCATAGCTTCAGGGTGTGATTATCTTCATCCAGGTTATGGTTTTTTATCTGAAAATGCTGATTTTGCATCTAGAGTTGAAGATTGTGCAATAACTTGGGTAGGGCCGAAGTCTGAAACTATTGAAATGATGGGAGACAAAGCTCAAGCACGAAAAGTTGCTAAAGAATCTGGAGTCCCTATCATTGAAGGTAGTGATGGAGATGTTCAATCATTAGAAGATGCCATCTATTGGGCTTCAAAAATTGGATATCCAATTATGATTAAGGCAGTATCAGGTGGTGGCGGAAGAGGAATGCGCATATGTAAAAACGAAAAGGATTTGAAACGCGCATTCGAGCAAACACAATTAGAAGCTTCCACATCTTTTGGAGATGAAAGATTATATATGGAGAGATTTATTGATTCTCCAAGACATATTGAAATTCAAGTAATTGCTGACAATCAAGGAAATGTTGTCTCTCTTTATGAAAGAGATTGTTCACTACAAAGAAGACATCAAAAAATGGTTGAAGAGGGTCCATCAGCAATTTTATCTGATTCAACAAGAAAAAAATTGAATCTAGCCGCAAAAAAACTTACTAAAGCAATAAAATATGTAAATGCGGGAACATTAGAATTTTTAGTGGATAAAAATGAGAATTTTTATTTTATTGAAATGAATACTCGAATACAGGTTGAACACCCTGTTACAGAATTGATTACGGGAGTTGATTTAATAAAAACTCAGATGCTAGTCGCAATGGGTAAGAGCTTACCATTTAAGTCAAATCAAATCAAAATTAAGGGGCATGCAATTGAATGTAGAATTTTGGCTGAAAATCCAAAGTTAGATTTTAGACCTTCACCCGGAAAAATTTCTAACCTTCAATTACCTGGAGGATATGGTGTAAGAGTTGATACCCATATATATAATGGATATGAAATCCCTCCTTTTTTTGATTCAATGATTGCAAAATTAATAGTGCATGCAGATTCACGTAATGAGGCAATAAGAAAAATGCAATTAGCTTTAAAAGAATTTGCAATCGAGGGTATTGAGACAAATGTAGAATATCTTTACGTTTTGATGCACAATAAAGAGTTTATTGATGGGGTCTATGATACAAGTTTCTTTGAACGTTTTCAATTTTTAATTACTGGTGATAAATCATGAATTTTTTAGACAAACATAAGGAAAACTTAAAGGCTTTTTCAAAACAAACTGAGAAATCAAAAATGGTCACACCTGTCGATATTCCCGACGGTGTTTTTGTTAAATGTGATAGATGTAAAGCGTCTCTTTATGAAAAAGTTATGAAAAAAAATAATTATGTATGCCCCGTATGTCAAAATCACTTTAGAATTGACGTTAATACAAGGTTAAAAATGATAGTTGATGATGAATCATTTAAAGAACTAGACTCTTCATTAATGTCAACTAATCCTTTAAGTATGCCAGGGTATGAAATGAAAATTCTTTCCGCAGTAAATAAAACTAAAAGAAAAAATGCATTTATATCTGGCGCTGCAAAAATCGCAGGAATCGAAGTTGCTATAGGAGTTTTAGATAGTTACTTTATGATGGGTTCTATGGGAAGCGTTGTGGGTGAAAAAGTTACAAGATTAATTGAATTTTCAATCAAGGAATCATTACCACTTATAATTTTTTCAGCATCAGGTGGAGCAAGAATGCAGGAAGGTATTTTTTCTTTAATGCAAATGGCAAAAACAACAGCTGCGTTAAATAGATTAGACGATTCCAAAGGGTTATTTATTAGTGTTTTGACACATCCTACAACTGGAGGTGTAGCTGCAAGTTTTGCTTCTCTTGGAGACATAAACATTGCTGAAAAATCATCATTAATTGGTTTTGCTGGACCTAGAGTTATAAAACAGACAATTCGTGAAGAATTACCAAAAGGTTTTCAAACTGCTGAGTTTCAAGAAAATCATGGACAAGTCGATATAGTTGTACATAGGCAAGACTTAAAGAAAACGCTCTATAATATATTAAAACTTCATGTAGGTGATAGATCATGAGTGCTTATGAAAAAGTAAAATTAGCAAGACATCCAAAGAGACCGACATCAAAACAAGTAATAAAAAAACTTTTCCCAGATTTTATTGAATTAAAAGGAGACCGACAATTTAAAGACGATCCATCGATAGTGGGTGGGATTGGTTCTATTGAAGGTATACCCGTTACAATAATTGGTCAAGAAAAAGGTGTTAATACGAAAGATAAAATTTATCATAACTTTGGAATGCCACACCCTGAGGGATATCGAAAAGCTATAAGATTAATGTTGCAAGCTGAAAAATTTCAAAGACCTATAATATCATTTATAGATACTCCAGGTGCTTATCCTGGTTTAGGTGCAGAGGCTCGTGGTCAAGCCCAAGCAATAGCAAATAATTTAAAAGTTATGATGGGTTTAAAAACAACAATTATAGTTGTTGTACTATCTGAAGGTGGAAGTGGAGGTGCATTAGCAATCGGTGTGGGTGATTTGATTATGATGTTCGAAAATTCTGTTTATGCCATTTTATCCCCTGAGGGCTTTGCTTCAATACTATACAAAGATAGTAAAAGAGCAAAAGAGGCAGCAGAGATAATGAAAATCACAGCAAAAGATCTCAAAGAGTTAGGGATAATTGATGAAATAATTAAAGAGGGTCAAGGATTGCATATAGATCCAGAGATTGGAATTTCTCAGTTAAAAATGTCTTTAATTGATGCCTTAAAGAGATTATCAAGAAAACCTATTAGAAGAAAATTAATTTCTAGATATCAAAAATTTAGACAAATTGGGTTGTATGTTGAAGGAGAAGAAGATGAATCTACCAATTAAAGTGTTAGGAATTGGACATTATGTTCCATCAAAAATTGTAACGAACCATGATATGGAAAAAATTGTTGAAACTTCAGATGAGTGGATTACATCAAGGACAGGTATAAAAGAAAGAAGAAAAGTGACTTTTGAAAAAACCCATGACATGGCTTTTTTAGCGTCTAAAGAAGCAATCAAAAAAGCAAAAATTAATGTACAAGAAATTGATTTAATAATATGTGCAACAATTACTGAGAACAAAAAAACTCCATCAGTTGCGAATTTGGTTGGAGGGATGTTAGGCATTGAAAATAATTTGATGAGCTTTGATATAAATGCTGCTTGCACTGGGTTTATTTACGCTTTAGAGATAGCATCAAGTTTAATTCAAGAGAAAAAATTTAGAAAAGCTTTAGTTATTGGTGCAGAGACAATTACAAATATTTTAAATTACGAGGATAGAAATACTTGTATACTTTTTGGAGACGGTGCGGGAGCAATGGTTATAGAGAAAGGTACTAATAAAAATCTCGGATATTTTTATAACTCATCTAGACCTGATATGAATCAAGTATTAGACATTGGAGATAAGATAAAAATGGATGGGAGAAAAGTATTTTTGTTTGCAGTCGATGTTATTGAAAAAAGTATAAATCAAGTTTTGAAACAATCAAAAATGAAACTTGAAGATTTCGATAATGTTATTCCTCATCAAGCAAATGAAAGAATTATCTCAGCAGTAGCAAAATCAATGCAGGTTGATAAAGATTTTTTCTTCACTAATTTACAGAAGTATGGCAATACCTCTGCAGCAAGTATTCCAATAGCTTTATCTGAATATAAAGCATCTAATCCCAAATCTAGTCGATTAATTTTAGTTGGTTTTGGTGGGGGATTTACATTTGGTGCTGCAATAATCGAGGTTTAAATGAAAACAATTTTGATGTTTCCTGGGCAAGGAAGTCAGTATTATGGAATGGGAATTGAACTTATTGATAAATACCCTAATCTTAAAGAATTTATTTTAAAAGCTGATAAAATTCTCAATGAAAATTTTACTAAAATTTTTAATGATGAAAAATCGTATAAAAATACATATCATACTCAAATGATGATTGTAATAACTCAATCAATGATTTTAGAAATTCTTAGACAGAAAAACATAACTTATGATGGAGTCATTGGTTTTAGCCTCGGAGATATGACTGCTGCTTACGCCTCTGGATTATATAATTATGAAACATTGATAAGACTAACTGCTTTAAGGGCAAAATCAATGCAAAAAGCTTGTTATGAATCCGATGGAACAATGGCTGCCGTACTGAAGCTAGAAAAAGATGTAGTAGAAAAAATTTGTCAAGATATAAACAAAAAAAATGATTACATGGTTCCAGTAAATTATAATGCACCATTACAAACAGTTATAAGTGGTCATAAAAGCTCTCTTGAAAAGTTTTTAACAGTAGTCAAAGAAAAAGGTGGAAGACTAATCCCTTTGAACGTTGATGGAGCATTTCATACTGAACTAATGAAGGTAGATTTAGATGAGTATAAAAATAAATTAAATGATATTAATTTTTTTGATCCAAAATTTGAAAAATTTTCTAACGTATCTGGAGATGTTATTAAAGTAAATTTTCATAACGATATGTATGAACAAGTTTTTTCTCCTGTATACACTCAAAAAATGTTTGAAAATGCTTTATTAAGGGGTTACAATAAATTTATTGAGGTTGGACCTGGTGGAATCTTGTCTGGATTATTGAATAAATTAAGTCATAATGCTAAAATAATTACTATAAAAAGTGCGAGTTTATTGGAGGAGATTTTATGATCAATCTTAAAGATAAAAAAATTTTAGTTACAGGTGGTTCAAGAGGAATTGGAAAAGAGATTGTAAATTTTCTTCTCAAGGCAGGAGCAGAAGTGATGTTCACTTATCATTCAAGTTATGATAAGGCTAATGAAACATTGAAACTATTTAAGAAAGCTGGATTCAAATGTTTTATGACTAAATCTGATGTTAGCGATTTAGAGTCAAATCAACAACTTTACAAAGAAGTTCAAGAAAAATTAGGAGGATTAGATATTCTCATAAACAATGCCGGAATTACCAAGGACAATTTGCTTTTGAGAATGACTTTAGATCAATTTGACAGTGTTGTTAAAACCAATTTAAGAGGGGTATGGATGACTAGTAAAGTCTTTTTGAAAATGCTCCTAAGATCTTCTAACGGAAAAATTATTAATATTGCATCTGTTTCCGGTATTATGGGTAACGCTGGACAGTCAAATTATTCTTCAGCAAAAGCAGGAGTTATTGGCTTGACAAAATCAATAGCCAGAGAATATGCCTCAAAGGGGTTAAAGGTCAATGCAGTTGCACCAGGATTTACTGTTACTGATATGACAGAAAGATTAAATGAGAATCAAATTCAATTAGCTTTAAAATCTATTCCGTTAGGAAAGATGGGATCAACAGAAGATATTGCTGGTGCCGTTTTATTTTTAGCTTCTGATTTATCTAATTATATAACAGGTCAAACTATTGTAGTAGATGGAGGAATGGTGATGCCGATATGAAAAAAAGAGTTGTGATAACTGGGCATGGTTTAGTATGTCCAATTGGTAATTCTGTTGAAGAGTCATTTTCAAATGCTTTAAAAGGGAAAAATGGAATTGATTTTATTAAGTCTTTTGATACTGAACAATGGAAAGTGAAAATAGGTGGAGAAATTAAAAACCTTGATTATGAGAAGTTTATTGATAAAAAATCAATAAAAAGACAAGATAAAGTTATAAATATTGCTCTAATTGCAGCGAAAGAAGCATATAAAAAAAGTGGATTAAAAAAAGAAGATATAAAAGATCCATTTAGATTTGGAACATTTATAGGTTCTGGAATAGGAGGATTAACTACAATCAATCGTGAAACCGAAATAAGCGTAGTAAGGCATCCTAGTAGAATGTCACCATTTTTTATTCCAGCTTCTATTATAAATTTAATTGGGGCAGCTGTGTCTTTAGAATTTCAAGCTAAAGGACCAAATTTGCCAATTGTAACTGCATGTTCTGCAGCAACAAATTCAATGGGGGAGGCATTCAGATATATTCGAGATGGTTACTTAGATCTAGCTTTTGCAGGTGGAAGTGAAGCACCTATCAATACAATTGGAGTAAATGGTTTTGCAAATATGAGAGCTTTGTCAATGGAATCAGATCCAAATAAGGCTTCGTTACCATTTGATAAAAGGAGAGCTGGATTTGTAATTGCTGAAGGTGCTGGTGTTTTTATTTTTGAAGAGTATGAGCATGCAAAAAAAAGAGGTGCAAATATATTAGCAGAAGTAGTTGGATATGGTACTACATCTGATGCATATCATATTACTGCACCTGACGTTAATGCTGAAGGCGTCTCTAGAGCGTTAAATGAGGCATTAATCGATGCAGATATTTCTCCTAATAAGATTGACTATATAAATGCTCATGGTACGGGCACCCCTCTAAACGATAAATATGAAACTTTAGGAATAAAAAAAGTTTTTGGAGATCACGCGAAAAAAATAAATATTAGTTCAACAAAATCAATGACAGGGCACGCTTTAGGAGCTTCAGGTGCTATCGAGTCAGTTTTTGCTATAGAAGCATTAAGAACAAGCAAAATTCCTCCTACAATTAATTATAAAGAAAAGGATCCAGACTGCGATTTGAATTATACTCCAAATTCATATGTTGAGAGAAATATTGATTATGCTATTAATATGAACTTGGGATTTGGTGGTCAAAATGCAGTAATGATATTTAAGAGGTACAAAAATGACTAAAGAACAAATAAAAAAAATTATACCTCATCGTGAACCTTTTTTGCTGATAGATGAGATAAATGATTTAATCCCAGCAAAGAGTGCAACTGGAAAACTTTATGTAAGACCAGATTTTGATTTTTTCAAAGGTCATTTTCCTCAAAAGCCAGTAATGCCAGGAGTATTAATAGTAGAATCGCTAGCACAAGTTGGAGCTGTAGTATTATTAAGTGATAAAAACTATTCAGGAAAGATTGCTTATTTTACAGGTATTAAAAATGCAAAGATGAGAAGACAAGTTTTGCCTGGAGACCACTTAATATTAAAAGTAGAGTTAACTAGATTAAAACTAGGTTTCGGTTTAGGAAATGCACAAGCTTATGTTGGTGATGAACTCGCAGTTTCTTGCGAAATTTCATTTGCAGCACAATGATTTTAATATATAAAGATGAAGTTGAATCCACTCAAGATTTTCTAAAGAATAATTATAAAAATTTTCCTGATCAAACATTTATTTATGCAGGTTATCAAAAGTCAGGAAAAGGTCAATTTGATAGAAAATGGGAATCTAAGAAAAATAAAAATTTACTTTGTTCATTTTTGATAAAAAAGTCTTTTAATATTGAAAATATTCAATATTCTGTTTCTGCGATGATTATAGATTTTTTAAGTGAATTTAAAATAAAGACTGAATTTAAAAAACCTAATGATATTTTAGTTCAAGGGAAAAAAATATGCGGAATACTTGTAGAAAAAATATTTTTTGAAAGTGAAGTAGTAGCTACAATTATTGGAATAGGATTGAATATTAATCAAAAGCAATTCAAAAATAAAGATGCCACCTCGTTAATTAAAATTAAAAAGGATAATTATGATATTGATAAATTTGCAAAAGTAATAGCAAAGAAGTTAGAAAATCTTAAATTGTACTGATTTGATAAAGCATTTGTTTTCTTAGATTAAATCTATTTAATGCACTATCAAAAAAAATATGATAAAATGGTTCAGATTATTAAGTGAGAGATAATTATATGAAACGAGACAAATTTATTGTTATTGGATGTGGAAGATTTGGTGGACAAGTTGCTACAGAGAGATCCAATGAAAATTTAGATGTAATAATCATTGATAAATATGAAGATTCTTTCCGAAAACTTCACGATAATTTTGAGGGGTTTAAAGAAGTCGGAGACGCAACGCAATTAGATGTACTTGAAAGAGGAAGAATTAGCGAAGCACTTAATGTTCTAATTTGCACTAACCGAGATAATGTTAATATTTTGATTGCAAATATATGTGATAAAATATTTAATGTTCCTAATATTTATATTAGATTAATGGATACAGAAAAAGAAGCACTCATAGATAGTGAAAACATTAAACCTATATATCCTTATAAATTATCTTTAGAATCCTTTGGAAATCTTTTTAAAGATACAATTAATGAGGAGGAAAAATGAGAATAATTATTGCTGGAGGACAAGTCGAAGCTGATTATGCAATAAATAGTTTCAAGTCCTCAAAACACTCATTAACTATAATTAACCCGGATAAAAACTACGCCTCATATCTTTCGACACGACATGAACTACCAGTTTTTGCTGGAGATCCAACCAAAATTTATGTTCTAGAAGAAGCACAGATAAATGATGCCGATATATTTTTGGCATTGTCAGATAGTGATACAGATAATTACATCATGAGCCTGATGGCTAAAAATGTATTTAAAGTGAAAAAAGTTATAGTTATTGTTAGAAACCCTAATAATGTGAGTACTTTCAAAGATTTGGGAATTGATAGAGTTATAAATGCAACAAATCTTCTAGTTTCTAATCTGGAAAATGATGCTACACTAACAAATTTGACAAGAACATTTTCAATTGGTGAAGAGAATAAAGTAGTTTTGGTTGAAATTCTAATAAATGAAGATTTTCCTTTTGTTGACCAAGAATTACAGAATATTAAGATACCGAAGACAATTAATGTAAGTGCTATTTTTAGAGATCCTACCGTTATTATTCCTCATGGTGAAACAAAGATAAAAAAGGGAGATAAATTAATTATTGTTACTACACCAAATGATAAAGATGGTGTTTTAAAATTTTTTGAAAAAAGATTATGAATTTAATTAAAGATAAAAAAGTTTTAAATGGGTTCAAATTAATACTCTATTATTTAACTCAATTTATGTTTATTGTTTCATTGATATTGGTTGTACCAGGAATATCATTGATTTTTTATCCTTCTGAATTAGAACTATATACACAACATTTTTTACCACCAGCATTAATTTTATTTGTAATCGCTCTTACAAATTTTTTGATTTTTAGAAAGTATGATAAATCTAAACTATTACGAAACCAAGATGCAGTTTTGGTTGTTATGATTTGGATTATGTCTTTGATTTTAGCAGGTATTCCATTTTATTCGCTCGGATATTCATTTACACATGCAATGTTTGAAACAACTTCGGGTTTCTCTACTACTGGACTAACTATTGTTGATGTTTCAGAGGCTTCAAAGCTTTTGCTAATGTATAGAAGTTTTATGCAATTTTTTGGTGGGGTAGGATTCGTTTTGGTTTTGACATCTGTAATTTCTAATCAAATTGGTATGAAATTATATCAAGCTGAGGGACATAGTGATCATTTGGTGCCTAATCTCCTGAGATCAGCTAGTTATATTATGAGAATCTATATTGGATACATTTTATTAGGGATACTTTTTTATGTTATATTTGGAATGCCTTTATATGAGGCAATCAATCACTCAATAAGTGCAGTTGCAACTGGCGGATTTTCAGTTAAAGAAGCATCTATAGGTGCTTATAATAGTGTTGCAATAGAAATAACAACAATAGTTTTGATGATTTTAGGAGGAACAAATTTTTTTGTTCATTATATTATTCTAGTTAGAAGAAAATTTAAAGATGCTTTTGCACATATTGAATTGAAAGTTTTTGCAGTCATAGCATCTGTTTCAATTATTTTTTCAATAATTAGTCTTGCATCATATAGCTCAATGAATTTTTTTGAGGCATTAAGAATAAGTTCATTTCAATTAGTATCTTCTATAACGGGTACAGGATATCAAACTGTTGATACTTTTACATCAGGAGTTCCACCACTAATGTTTTTTTTGATAATTTTAACCATGATTTTAGGAGCAGGAATGGGATCAACTGCAGGCGGTATAAAACAATACAGAATTGGATTAATGGTAAAATCTCAATATTGGCAAGTTCAAGAATTACTTTCACATAAGAAGACAATAAGAACAAGATTTGTTAATAGAGTCGGTAAAAAAATGGTTATTGAAAAAGAAGATATCTCTCAAAATTATATTTTCATTACAACTTATGTTTTAATTTTACTTATTGGAACAATAGTTATTATGCTTAGTGATTCTTCACATTCATTTCAGAATGCATTATTTGAATTTTCTAGTGCTCTTGGTACTGTAGGTTTATCTGTGGATATAATGAATAGTCAAGCTCCTAATGTTGTTTTATGGACAGGAACTTTTGGTATGTTTTTAGGTAGATTAGAGTTTTATGTAATTTTTGTAGCTGTTAGCAAATTGATTTTAGATATATTTAGAAAAAAAGTAGTGTAAAAAAAAAGGATTAAATCCTTTTTTTTTATATATCAATAAATTCTATCAATTCAAAATCATTTAGTGAATTGTAAGAAGTTATTATTTCATCACTAATTAAATAATAAGTATTATCGATAAATAATCCTCTATTGATAAAATAATTGTAATAAGAGATATATTTCTGATTATCAATGTTTTCTAGACTATCTAAATAGAAATCAAAATGAGATAGTTCAGACTTGATGGTAATTGGAGATTCTTTGTCATCTACATTAATTTCAAATAAATAATAATTATTTTTTATCATATAACTTGTTTCAGAATAAATACTATTATTGATGGAAAAGCCAAATAAATTTCTATCCAAATCAATAAGTATAGCTTTGTGGTTAAATAGTGCTTCAGAGTATGACCAGGCATTATTTTCATTTATAAATCTTACAGATTCACCCACTTGAGTTATATTGTCGCCATCGCTAGTGTCAAATAAACTCACTTTTAATCCAATGATTCTACCTTCATCAGAAGTTTCATAACCAATAACTAATAAGAAGTTATCACCCCATGGATGTTGATATGTTCCAAAACCAGTAACTTCGATTTCAGAAGTAATTTTTGGATTATAAGGATCACTCAAGTCAATTATATATAATGGATCTGTTTGTTCGAATGTAACAACAGTTACAATGTCTTCGTTAAATCTTGCAGATCGTATGGTTTCATTGGGTTTGCCTATCCCTTTATCTAATTCAGAAATAAAATTCAATATGTTTCTTCCTTCAGAGTCAACAGTTTGTTCAAAAATGTATAGTCTATTGATAGCGTCTTCTCCCCAACCTTCTGTAGTAACCATTCTAAAATATTGTTCATGTCTATCTAGTGAAAACTGATTGAGAACAGTACCTTCATAATTAGCTTTGCCACCAAAAGTTATCAAACCATTTTCATCAAATAAGTAGCTGACTAAAAGCCCCTCTGAACTCCAGGAATTTGTTAATTCATTGTAATTATATGTGTTTGATGCTAAATAAATTCCTTCCTTTGAAACATACGTTTGTCCCCAAGATGCTGGGCCAAGAAAGACACTTATATCTGATGATATCTCATTATCTAAATGAACAGTTGTTAAAACTGTAAAATTTTGATATTCAGACTCTGGAATATATTTAATATCTTCAAAATCAGGAATGTATGTATTTTCATTTTGATTCAATCTAGGTCTTGGATCAATTTCATCATTATAAATATATAAATCATGATTAGATATCAGATATAGCACATCGTCTATCATTCTACTAGTAAGATAATATCCAGAAATAGTAACGTTATCAATCTTTTCAAGAGTTTGGATTGAAAAAATTTCGACAACTGTTTCTGGAGAACCCCAATAATACCAGTCTATATAATGTTCTTCAGTATCAGAAGATTCATCAGATGATTTTTCTTCAGATGTTTCTTCATCATACAATGTATCTTCAAAAGTATACAAATTATAATCGTATCTTTGTCCAATTACAATTAAATAATTGTCATTTAAATAAAGCTCTGAATAATAAGTATATGAAGCCTCTTGATTAGAACCTTCAATTGTTTCACTTAGAACAAGAGTCATAATACCATCATTAACTTCAACAACAACTAATTTGTTATCAGAAATTGTATAAATACGATTACCATCAGTTTTTATTCTATCACCTTCATCTACTCCAGTAACTTGAACGTTGGTTTCAGTAAACGAGGAATTTTTTTCATCTCCTCCACCATCTTCCAGTGTCTCTGCTACTCCGTCTTCATCAAAACGAAGGAAAGGAGATAAATAATAATTAGATTCTTGGTCATCTATCAAACTTTTTAATTCATCATAACCTCTTAAAGACGCTAAACCTACATTATTATCATCTAATAAGGGTTTAACTCCGTTCATTCCACAAGACGCAAGAAAGAACGATAAGAGTGATATTGATAAAAATAAATATATTTTTTTCATAATTCAACCTCCGTAAGCATAGTATATCAGTGGACTGTGTCAAAGTTGTGTCAAACTTTTGACAAATAAGAATTTAAACTTTATTAATTAATTTTCATGATAAAATATTAACAAATGAAAAAAATACTTATTGTAGAAAATGAAAAAAAATTAATTGAATTGATGATTCCTTATTTAAAAAGAGAAGGTTTTGATATCGATTACACAGCTAAAGGAAGTGAAGCAATTAATAAAATCAAAAAAAGTGATTTTGATGTTGTTATACTCGATATAATGCTTGATGATCTTGATGGATGGGTAGTATGTAAATCAATAAAAGAAAATAGTTCTTCAAAAATAATGATTTTATCAGCGAGGCAAGATGAAGAAGATAAAGTTTTTGGATACTCATTGGGTGCAGACGATTATATGACTAAACCTTTTAGTTTAAAAGAAATGGTTTTAAGAGTCAATAAAGTTATGAATATGAATCATAAATCTAAATCACCATTGGAATTAATTGAAAAAAATTATGAAGTTATTGTTTTAAATGAAAAAATAAAAACAACTAAATTAGAATTTGAGTTATTGAATTATTTTAATAAAAATGTAGGTATAGTATTAACTAGAGAAGATTTGCTAAGAAATGTTTGGGGCTATTTGTATGAGGGTGATACCAGAACAGTAGATACAACTATAAAGAGATTAAGAAAAAAACTTAAACCTATCAATTGTATTCATACAATTTTTGGGATTGGATATAAATTTGAGGTTAATTAATGAAGAATATACCAATCGCTTATCAGACCTTTATATATATAATTGGTTTAGTATTAGCTTTGTTTTTATTGATATATGCAGCTTCACAAAGTATCATTCCAAATGTATATTTCAGGCAATCACAAGAAAAAATGAATCAAACATTTGAAGAGTTAAATGATGAACTTATTAAAGCAGTTGATTTTAATTCAATACAAAATGAATATAATGAGTACATATTAAGATCTCCTTATGATATTAAAGTATATAATTTAAAAGGTGAAGCACTGTTTGAAAATATTTCAAGATTATCTCCCTCAATTTTAATAAATTTAAATGAAGGCTATATAGATGACCTATACTACGACGGATATATTTCTTATTTAGTTAGAATTGAAAGATTTGATCAATATATATACAAGACAGAAGTACCTTTAGATGGGCTCTATCAAACCATCTCAACAACTAATGATGTTTTAACAATAGTATTTATCATATCTTTTGTATTAGCAATATTTTTCTCATTTTTAATTTCTAAAATTACTACCAATCCAATAAAAAAATTAAAAATAATGAGTGAGTCTCATAATAATTTACTTGAATTAAATAGAAAAGATGAAATAGGACAACTATCAAAAGCCATAGATCGTTTAAGAAGAAATTTAAAATCTACAATAACTAAATTAGAACAAGAATTAGAGAGAGAAAAAAAACAGGATAAATTAGTGAAATTGTTAATTGCAAATGTTTCTCATGAGTTTCAAACTCCTCTTGCAATTATGTCTGGTGCGATTGAAACTTTAGATGATAATAAAAATATATCAATTGATAATAAAAACAAGTATTTTGATATGATTAATTTAGAAATAAAAAGATTAGAAAAGCTTACAAAAGATATTCTTAAGTTATCAAAAATTCAGATCACTGATGAAGAGGTGGATCATTTTAAGATCAATGATTTTTTTGAAAGTATCGTAAATAATATTAAATTAATACACAAGGATGAAAAAATAATTTTGGACCTTGAAAAATCAAACCCATATATTTTATTTAATAGAAATCGATTTAAACAAGTATTAATTAATATATTAACCAACTCTATCAAACATAAAAAAAATGGAAAAATTGCTATCAAATCCTTTACAAACGATTCGAAAGTTCAAATAGAAGTATCAAACGAAGTTGACAACATTTTTGAAAAAGATCTGCCTCATTTGTTTGATGCATTTTATAAAAAATCATCTAATGGTAATGGTTTAGGTCTTGCCATAGTAAAAAGTATTCTTGAGAAACAAAAAGTTAAATTTGGATTTAGGCTTGAAAAAAATATCTTAATATTCTATATGGATTTAGAGGTAAAAAATTGAAAAAAATTATTTTAATATTAATTATTATGTTGATGATTTCATTTATCACAGCTTGTAATGATAATTTAACTAATAATGAAATGGAAGATTATGAGAGCAATCAAGATCAAGACTTAAATGATTATACTTTTGATAGATTATTTTTGGGTTATAATAAAAAAATTTTTACTATTGAAATTACTAAAGATGAATATAAAAAACTTGATGAAAAAATGTTAGAATATTACAATGAATTTGGGACATATAGAAGTAATTTTTATATCAAATCAAATGTCATCTTTAAAGATGATGAAGGAGAGATATATGTAGAAAATGTTGCCTTCAGAACGCGAGGCAATTTATCAAGAAAAAGAATTGTTGATGAAAACGGTGACATAGTCATTAATCACTATAAATTGAAATTCAATGAGAATTTTGATGAAGAACTTAATAATTCAAATAGATTTATGTTTGGATTAGAGGAATTAGATTTAAAATACAATAGAAACTTCGATGAAACATACATGAATGAATACTATTCTCTAAGATTATATAATGAGTACGGTGTATTTGCTCAAAAATCTACACTAGTCATAGTACAGTTGAAAATTGATGATATCATTCATAAAATGGGGATTTATACTGCTTTTGAACCCATTGATGAATTGTTTATTAGAAAGAGATTTGATAATAGTTATTTAATTGGAGACCTATATAAGTCTCTTTGGCAACAATTCGGACCTGCTCTTTTAGTTCTTCCAGAAAATTTAGAGGCGATAGGAATTAAAAAGGTTAATATTAATTATCGTCCAGCTTATGATTTAAAAACAAATAAATCTACTTCAAGTCATGAAGCCCTATTGTACCTTATGGAATCAATGAAAAAAGAATATAATTATAGAAAAATTTTTTTAGAGGCATATTTTGATTTTGATTACATGGCAAAATATTTTGCAATTTCATTGCTTTTAGGAAATCCTGATGATTTTAGATCAAATGCAAATAATTACTATATTTATTTTGAACCATTGTCTGAAAAATATTACATTATTCCATATGATTTAGACCATAGTCTTGGACAAGGATGGGACGGATCTCCTGTCTATGAGAATCAATTAGTAAATACTCCAATTTATGATTACCCAGAATTTTTTGATTATGCTTTAGGGGTTGACTTGAACATTCCTTTTATTGAAACTTTGATGAGCATCAAAGAATTTCAAGAATTATATGAAAAATATCTTATTGAAATAGCTACCAGTAAAAGTTTTAATTTTGATACAATTAGAATTATAATTGATGAGTTTCAAGAATCATATGGTGATGAAGTTGATTATTTAATGCTTAATTTAGATTTTGGTTACAGAGATCTGGAAAATTATTTAAAGAGTAAAAAAGAAAGTGTTTTAGAACAATTAAATTCACTTTATTGACTGAAAATTATTTTTCTATATAATATTAATAAAGGAGTTATAGCTCAGCGGGAGAGCACTTGCTTGACGTGCAAGGGGTCGTGGGTTCAAGTCCCTCTAACTCCACCATTAAAAATTAAAAAGTGATACTATAGGTTATCACTTTTTTTGATAAATTCAATTAAATCATTTGTATTAGCAGATCTAGCATTCCTTACATAAAAACCGCTAGAACAAACACCAGTTTTTAAAGATGATTCTATATCTAGTCCAATAAGTTGTCCTAAAATATAACCTGCATTAAAGTTATCTCCTGCACCAGTTGTAAGAAGTGGTTTTTCTTCATATGGTCCAACAACTTCATAATATTTATTATTTGAGAAAGCACAGGCACGATCAACTGGATGAATTACAACTTGATCAATATTTAAATAATCATAAAGATAGCTGCATAATTTTTCTAGATTTAGTTTAGAAACATCTAATTTATTTTCATGCGAGGAAATAATTTTACAAATGTGAATCGCTTCTTTTTTATTTAGACCTAGAATAACTTTGAAATGACTTTTAAATTTTTTCAGTAGTATTAGAGCTTCAAAAATGTCTTCATGATTTCTTTTTTGTGGATCAGCCAAGTCTACAAAAAAGATAGGTTTTTTATCTTTAACTTTTAATTTGGGAAGATTTAGATCAATGATGTTTTTCCAAATTAGACTCATATTATTTATCATAGACCAATTTAAACAAGCAAATAAATCTGATTTATCAATAAGTTGATTAAAACTACCTGACTTAATAGATTTGATGATATTCTCATAATTTATTCTTCTAAATGACATTTTACCCATAATAATTTTTCCATCAAGAAATTCTATAGCGTCTGATACTCCAGGTTCGTCTATACTTATTGCTGATGACTTGGTAGCAAAATCCTCAAATAAAGGATCTATTTTAGGATATCCTAAACTACCAATATAAGAAATGTCAATATTATGATTCAATAAAGCATTAGCCATAATTGGACCATTTCCCCCAATTTTTTGTTGTTTTAATATCCACTCAATATTAGTTGAGAGACCTGATGCTGCAGAAATTCTCTCGCCATAATCTTTGATATATTTAATACGAGTGTAATAGTCTGCTGAAATTCTTTTGTCAACAACATGGGAAATGTTATCTATAAAACCATCAAAACCTAATAAAGCTTTAATTTTCAAATTTTTAATTGAATTCAGTTTTTTTATAATATTATCAATCAAAATATTTACCTCTAAATTATTTTTGACAAATATATATTAACATAAATAAGAAGATTTTAATATTGACTTCATTATAAGTATTATTTAAAATATTAATTGGAGGGTATTATGACAAAATCAAGAAAATTTAAAACAGAATCACAACAACTTTTGCACCTAATGACCCACTCAATATACACCCATAAAGAGATATTCTTAAGAGAATTAATTTCAAACTCTAGTGATGCCATTGATAAAAGACACTTTATGTCTCTAACAAATGATAAGATTCCTAAAGAAAATTACGAAATCAAAATTATTAAAGATAAAAAAAATAGAGTTCTTAGAATTAGTGACAACGGAATAGGATTAACATATGACGACTTAGTAAATAACTTAGGAACTATAGCTAAATCTGGTACAAAAGAATTCCAAGAAAAATTAGAAAAGAAAGACAGTGATTTAATTGGACAGTTTGGTGTAGGTTTTTACAGCGCATTTATGGTTGCAAAGAAAGTAATTGTTGAAACTAAATCTATTGTTGAGGGAAAAAGTCTAAAATGGAGCAGCAACGGTATTTCCTCTTACTCAATTACTGAAGGTTCTAGAGAATCTTATGGAACTGAAATCCAGCTTCATCTAAGGGAAGATCTAGAGAGTGATGAATATTCAAAGTTTTTAGAGGACAGTGAAATAAATAAATTAGTAAAAAAATATAGTGATTACATTCGATACCCTATAAAAAGTTATAACGAAGATGAAAAAGAAGAAAAAACATTAAATACAATGATTCCTTTGTGGAAAAAAGCAAAAAAAGACATTTCTGAAGATGATTATAATTCATTTTATAAAAATCAATTTAACGAATTTGATGAACCATTAAAAGTAATTCATTCATCTGTTGAAGGGTTATTGACATATACAACTTTATTATTTATTCCAAAAAAACCAGAGTATAATTTTTATTCAGAATCATTTGAGAAAGGTATACAGTTATATTCAAAAGGTGTATTTATTGAAAACAAGAATAAATCTTTAATACCAGATCATTTTAAATTTGTTAAAGGTTTGGTTGATTCTGCAGATTTATCATTAAATTTATCTAGAGAAATGTTGCAGAATGATAGACAATTGAAAAAAATTGCCAGCCACATTGAAAAAAAAATAAATAATGAACTTAAAGCACTACTAAAAAATGACAGAAATAAATATGAAGAATTTTATAAAAACTATAGATTAAGTCTAAAGTATGGTGTTTATGATATGTTTGGTCAAAATAAAGAAAAACTTCAAGATTTGATTTTATTTGAGACATCAAAATCAGAAAAACCGATATCATTTAAAGAATATCTTGATAGAAAACCGAAAGATCAAGAAAATATCTATTATGCCACTGGCAAAAGTAGATCTAGAATTTTAAATCTTCCACAGATGGAATTGATGAAGGAAAAAGATATTGAGGTTTTACTTTGTTATGATGATGTTGATGAGTTTATGTTTCAATCAATTCAAGAATATGACAAAAACAAGTTTTTATCAGTCCAAAAAGCCAATTTAGATATTGACAAAAAAGATCCATTGAAATCTATTAAAAAGAAAAAGGAAAATCAATTTTTAGTAGAGATCAAAGAAGTTCTCAAAGATAAAGTAAAAGATGTTGTTGTATCAAAAAGATTGTCAGAGTCACCAGTTTGTGTAGTTTCGGGAGAGGGTCTATCTTTGGAAATGGAAAAAGTATTAAATCAGATGCCGAGCTCCAACAACGTAAAAGCTGAAAAAATTATTGAAGTCAACTTGAAACATAAATTAATAAAAAAATTATTTAAGAATTTAGAATTAAAAAAATATGATATTAAATATGTTGCGAACTTGTTATACAATCAGGCATTAATTTTAGAAGGTCTACAGCCAGAAAACCCTAAAGAATTGATTGATGCCATAACAAACTTAATTGAGTAAATAAAGCATCTTTAGAAATAATACATTATATAATTAAATTAATATTAAAGAGTTTTAAAAGGAGAGAGTAAATGATCAAACAGAAATTTATGATTTTTATTTTGATTTTATTACTTTCTTTTTTGATTACTAGCTGTGATAAGGCAATTACTGCTGTTCATACTACAACTGAAATTGATATCTTTATTGATGAATGGTCAAAAAAAGACATAAAAACTGATTCACTTTTACCTTATTTTGAAGGCACTGTTGTTCTGTATTTTATAGATGATGTTCAGATTTATGATCTCAATCAGCATAATAAACCCCTTTATGATCAATATAGAACTTTAGAAGTAGAAATATATGGTTCTGACGCAACAATGACGAAATATTATGATATATATATTTTAAGTGAATATTCACCTAGACAAAAATATGAAATTAGAATCAATGGTGTTGATCTTGAATTTCTTGAAAGAGATAATTTCATGGAATCAGTTATTTCAATAAATCAGGAGGATAAAATTATTCTAGAAAATATTGATTCAAGAATTAGAGGGAGGGGTAATTCAACATTTTATGCACATGAAAAAAAATCATTAAAGGTTGAATTTTCTGAATCTGTAGAAATAATGGGTCTCAATAGAAGCTCAAGTTTTAATTTAGTAGCTATGCACGGCGATAAATCTCTGATGAGAGATGCACTAGCACATCTTTTGAGTGGGATGATAAGCTTAGAAAAAATAAAGAATATTAGATATGTTTCTTTATATATCAATGATCAATATCATGGTTTGTATTTACTAATTGAAGATAGAAAACACATAAAAATAGATGAAAGTACTGAAGAATTACAATTTGCTTTAGAAATAGATCAGAGAGTAGATTGGGAACCTTGGAGATATGAAGAGATACCTTTTTTTCAAGTGCAAGATTTGTTTTATGTAATTAAAAGACCATTCAATCCGTCAGTAGAAGAGTATGATTCAATTAGCTCTTACATTGAAAATTTGGTTTTTGAACTAAGAAATGGTCAACTTGATGAAAATAAAGTAGACATATTAAATTGGGTTAAATTCATATTTATTAATGAGTATTTTAAAAACGTAGATTCCTGGGGATTATCTGTCTTTATGTATAAACAAGCAAATGTACCATTAAAATTTGGTCCTGTGTGGGATTTTGATTTGTCTCTAGGAAACGCAGATTATGTAAATGATGAATATAATTCTCCTGAAGGATATTGGTTAATTAATCATCCAGTAGCCAGTTTAGTAAAGTACTCTATGCAAATATCTGAAATGGAAAATGCATACAATGAATTTATCATGAATTTCTATAATGAAAAATTTCCTATTTGGATAAAAGTTATTGACTCACTTTATTTAGCTGTAAAAGATTATGCGTTAGAGAATTTTTCAAGATGGCCTATATTGAATGAATATGTTTGGCCTAACCCAGAATTTTTGTTAACTGAGACATATGATGAACAATTTGAATTTGTAAGATACTTTTTACATGAAAGACTTTTGTGGATGTCAAAAGATATCTATAATTAAATTAATAGAGGGATAAAATGATAAGATTAATAAGAAGTTTTCACAATAACAATACATTTTTTAAAGAATCAAAACTTGAGTATTCGAAAAATGCACAAGTCTACAATTCTGCAATCATTGTTAATCCTGAAGTTAGTTATCAGACTCATATGGGATTTGGCGGCGCATTTACTGAAGCTTCTGCAATAACTTTGTCTCAAGCGAATGAGAAACAAAAACAAGAAATCATGGATGCTTATTATGGAGAAAAAGGTAATAAGTATTGTTTAGGGCGAACAGTAATTCATTCTTGTGATTTTTCTGAAAAAACAAGATATTATTTGAGCAATGATTCATTAGATATTTCAAAATTTGATATGTCTGAGGATGATAAATATATTATTCCGATGATCAAAATGGCAAAAAAACGTAATCCATCAATATGGTTAATGTCATCAATATGGACTCCTCTGCCAATTATGAAAACTAATAAAGACCCATATTATGGTGGGAAATTGATTCCAAAATTTGATGAATTATACACAGAATATTTTATAAAGTATTTCAAAGGCATGAAAGATAGAGAAATAAATATAGCTGCTACTTCAATTCAAAATGAACCAGAAGCTGTTCAAGTTTGGGAATCGTGTTTTTATGATTATAAAGATGAAATGAGACTGGCCAAGCAATTAAGTAAAAAAATCAAAGAAAATCAATTAGATGTTAAATTAATAATTTGGGATCATAACAGAGATCGAGTTTTTGAGAGAAGCCATGGGATTTTAAAAGAAATACCTGAACAAATATGGGGCGTTGGTTATCATTGGTATGGTCCAGAAGACAGTAAAAATCTCACAATGGTTCATGATCTTTATCCCAATCATCATATATTATTCACTGAAGGTTGTGTTGAATACACTAAGATAGCGGAGAATAGTAGTGGAAATAATTCTGATTTATGGAAAAATGCTGAGTGGTATGCAAGAAATATTATTAAAGACTCAAATAATTATTCGGAAGGTTTTATAGATTGGAATCTCCTTCTAAATGAAAAAGGTGGTCCGAATCATGTTGGAAATTTTTGCGAATCACCTATCATGTATGACCGCTTAAAAAAAGAAATCATTTATAATCCATCGTATTATTTTATTGGACACTTTTCGAGATATATTCGATCTGGAGCAAAAAGGATTGATATTAAAATAACTGAGCAAAATGGAGTTTACACAACAGCATATAGAAATCCAAATAATGAAATTGTTATAATCATATTAAATCAAGGACATATAAAAAATGAATCAATACATGTGAAAAATAATGTAATCAATCTTTCTCTACCACCAAGATCAATTTCTACTTTAATCATTAGTGAATAGATTTAAGAATTTGATTTAAAAGAAAAAGTCTGACACAAAGTGCCAGACTTTTATTTTATTTTGGTGGAGATGAGGGGATTTGAACCCCTGTGCAAGATCCCTAAACAATGTACTTCTACATGTTTAGTTTATTTATATTTTTCGACAACTTAACTAAATAAACAAAAGTTATAGTTGCCTAAGTTATAAAAATTCATGCAGATTTATAACTATAGATCTGCATATAGCTTACTATTGAGCCTTCTTTAGGTCGTAAGCAATCCCAAAGTCGGCACGCCAGCATTTATTTATGCAGCGTATGCAGAATTTAAGTTTCCGGTTATTATAAACCTCGGCCTTTTTACTTGAGCAACCAAGACATGCAATACAAGGTTATAAAATCTTGACGAATCCAAAAACATCCCCAAGCAATTTATTATACATAATTTATCATTTATTCACAAATATTTGTTGTTATTTAACAAATAATGATTTAAGTAATAAATTATTAATGATATAATTATAATAAGTATTCTAAAAAAGAGGTTTTGTTTTGAAAACAATTAAATTACAAAAAGTTAGTAAATATTATCAGGATGGAGATCAAGTTAGTGTTGGAATGAAAAATGTATCATTGTCTTTCAACATTGGAGAATTTGTAGCAATTACAGGAGAATCTGGTTCTGGGAAGACCACTTTGTTAAATGTAATTTCAGGTTTAGATAAATATGAAGATGGAGAAATGTATATTTTTGGTGAAGAATCATCGCACTTTCAAATGCATGATCTTGAAAAATACAGAAGAGAATATATTGGATTTGTTTTTCAAAATTATAATATTATTGATTCATATACAGTTTATCAAAATGTGATTTTAGCCCTTGAATTACAAGAATATCCATATAAGTTGAGAAAAGAAAGAGCAATAGAAATCATTAAAGAAGTAGGATTGTACCAACAGAGAAATCAAAAAGCATCCAAACTTTCTGGAGGTCAAAAACAAAGAACAGTTATCGCTCGTGCTTTAGCAAAAGATACCCCTATATTAGTCGCAGATGAACCTACCGGGAATTTAGATCAAGAGTCTGCAAGACAGATTATGGAACTTCTTAATAAAGTTTCAGAAAAAAAATTAGTTGTAGTTGTTACACACGAATACGACCAAGTTAAAGATTATGTATCTAGAAGAATTAAAATGAGTGATGGTGAAGTCATTGATGATAAAGTTATTAAAAAAAATGAAATTATTTCAAAAAAACCACTAGTTAAAGACACCAAAAGCTCATTATTGCAAATATTTTTATTTGCTCTAAGAAATCTATTTTCTCAACCAAAAAGATTATTTTTTATGCTTATTTTAATGACTGCATGTGTAGCTGTTTTTACTGTTAATTATTCTAATCAAGTTTTTAGAATTAGAGAGATTGGACTTGAACAATCAAGAATTTTTCCAAGTACTCCTTTTACACGTGTTCTCATAGAAAAGAGGGATGGTTCATCTATGACATCCTCTGATATAGATTATATTAGTAGTTTTTCAGGTGTAAAAGACGTTTATTCAAGTGGTTATTTATTTCATAATGAATCAAGATTGAGATTACAGAAAAAAATAGAATCTGATGAAAATAATAACAACACAGATATATATTGGTATGACACTTATTTTGATTACACAGATTCTGCTGTGATTTTAAAAAACAGCGATTTGTCTGAGGGGAGGTTACCTCAAGATAAATATGAAATAGTCGTCAGTCCGAACATGTGGGAAGAAATAGAGGTAGGTGCCAGATATTATCTTTTTAATGATGAATATTATGAATCGGATTCGGATCTTTCATATGGACTTTTTACAGTCGTTGGAGTGACTAAAGAAAATATATCAACTTTGTATTTATCTGAAGAGTATTTGTCACAACCATATCCAGTTGAAAAAATAGAATTGATCGATTTAAAAATAAACATGATTAATAGCATTAGTAATTCTCTTACAACATTATTTGATGGAAACAGCATCTCGATCTACAGAAATTATGGCTACTCGGAAACAGATTTATTTTATGACGAAATATTTTCAAATCAAATTCAAAGTGCCTCATTTACTTTTATTGGTACAACACCAAGTGGAACCAATGTTGTAATTACTATAGATGAAATTGAATATGCCTTACCAATTGGTTCATCATTATATTATGCATATGTAAGTGATGATTTGTTTAACCAAATCATAAATGAAATGATGAAATTAGTTGAGTCTGAATATATGGGATATCCTTCGAAAATTTCTAGTGTTTCTATAGAGAATCGTTTTTCAGGAACAAATTTAGTTGAAAATATAAATTCGGATATTTATAAGGTTTATTATCCTTCGAATCTATCTTCACCATTACAAGATTTTTTAGTATTCATATTATCTGTATGGGCATTTATTATTATTCTTCTCTTGGGTTTGCTGCTTTACTCAGTGATTCATGCAGTAACTAAAAATATGATGAAGTCTCGAATTAAAGATTTCTCAATTTTTAGATCTGTGGGTGCTCACAAAAAAACTTTGGCAATTTTGGTAATAATTGAACAAGTTATATTATCAATGATGGGATTGTTTTTTGCTTTGATAATATTTCAAATAATTATTAACACAACTGATGATCACGGACTAACTATCGAATACATGAGGTTTTATGATTATTTAATTTTAATTAGCTCAATAATTCTACTTGGATGCTGGTTAGGCGTAAGATACAATAAAAAAGTCTTTGATTTAACTGTTATTCAAGCTTTAAGTAATGGTGGAGATAATTTATGATGAATTCTAAAGAGTATTTTATAAAACTTAACAAAGTAAACAAATATTTTAATAAAAGGAAACAAAATCAATTACATGTGTTAAATAATATTGAGATTGAATTTCCTACAAAAGGTCTTGTAATGCTTCTAGGGCCTTCTGGATCAGGTAAAACCACACTATTAAATGTCATTGGTGGGCTCGATAAGTTTGATAACGGTAATTTGGAAGTTCTAAATAAAAAGTTTTTATCCTACAAATCAAATTTGTGGGATGAATTGAGAAATTATCACATAGGATATATTTTTCAAAATTATCATTTGCTTGAAAATTATTCTGTATCAGAAAATATCGCTTATCCATTAAGGCTTATGGGCTATAAAGATGAAAATTTGATTAAAGAAAAAGTTGAATATGCATTAAAATCAGTGGGCATGTTTAATTACAGAAAAAAGAGGGCATCTCAATTATCTGGTGGACAAAAACAAAGAATTGGTATTGCTAGAGCTATAGTTAAAAATCCTGATATAGTTATTGCAGACGAACCTACTGGTAATTTAGATTCTCAAAACACAATTGAAGTAATGTCAATGCTTAAACAAATCTCTAAAGATAAACTCGTTATAATGGTTACACATGAAAAGGATTTAGCAAACTTTTATGGTGATAGAATTTTATCTATCAAGGATGGAAAAATTGATTTAGACCAAACAGTTTTTGAAAGAGAAAATTACAAATTTAAATATGATGAAACCATATATCTTAAAGATTTAGAAAAAGAAAAACTTCAATCAAAGAAACACAATATTGAATTATTTCAAGATATTAATTCATCATCAAGTGTTGATGCAATGTTAGTTGTGAAGAATGAAACTTTATACATTAAAGTTTCTTCAAAAGTTAGAAAAGTAAAATTAATTGATGAAAACTCATCCATAAAGATAAAAGACTCATCACAAGAAGAAGAACAAAAAAGAATTATAGAAAATACTTTGTTTGAAAAAGAAAACTTAGAATTACCATCGATAAAAAAGAAACACTCATTTATGTTTTCAATTAAAAGAGCATTTTTTATGGCTTTTGAAAAGCTATTTGCTGCATCTAAGAAGGGAAAAATAATGCTATTTAGCTTTTTCTTAGCAGGATCTATTTTAGCCTACTCAACATCTACTATAGCTTCTGTTTCAATAATTAATCCCGAAGAAAACATGGTTTATCAAAATGGATATTTTTCAATTTCATATAAATCTGATCAATTTACAGAACCTGAACTTTTTGATATTTTAGATGAGAGTTACTATAAGGAATTAAATTCATTAATTGAACCTAATGATTTTATTAATTCATTAAATTTTTCTAATTTTTCAATTCTTTCTCCATCTGGGATTCCATATGAAAATCTGTCGATTAATGCTAGACTAGATTACATAGATTTATTAGACGGAAGATTATTATCTGGAGGTTCAATGCCTGAAAGCGATAATGAGATAGTTATTACAAAGGCAATGGCTGATAATTACTTAAATAGTAGTCTTGCTCAAGATATTGGAATATGGTCATATGAAAATTTATTACAAGAAACCTTATATTCTAATGAACTTGAATTTAGAATCACTGGAATTTTAGATAGTGATCTCATTAATATATATGTCTCAAGAAAAATAGGCAATATACTTTCAAATGTGTCTAGTTTTAGAAGTATAGAGAGTTTTAATGAATCTAAACTGATATATGGAGAAATGCCAGAAAATAATCAAATCCTTATTCCCAACCAATTTGCTTTTGTTTTGTATCAAATAATCCCTGAAGAAACAGAATGGCCTACAGAAATTAATATAAATGGAACACAATTTCAAGTGAGTGGTACCCATTCATATGAAAATCAGGATTTATTTGTAACTCAAGAAACTTTAGAGTTAATTAGATTTAATACTAAATTTTTTAATAATCAAGATACTTATTTATATCTAAGCGACAAAAAGATTCAAAATGATATTGAGAATTATTTTGAAGATAAAGTTATTCTTGAAGATCTATTTGAAACATCTAAAGCTGAACTTTTAAATATGCAAGCATTAGTATTTGCTTCTGCATTGACTTCTTCACTTACATTAGTTGGTATAGCGTCACTAGGATTCTACTTTATTATTAGATCAAGTCTAACTAAAAGAGTAAAAGAAATAGCCATAATGAGGGCTATTGGAGTTTATAAAAAAGATATATTCAGAGCTTTTATAATTGAAATTTTAATCTTAACAACATTTTCTACAATGATCGGATATGGACTAAGTACTTATGGTTTATCGTTGTTGCAAGATAGTTTTATTAATGAGTTTAATCTTTTCAAAGTTAC